>Ga0310691_10000516_pt1 | contig 71101 bp, 67 predicted proteins | sample 176DNAGHGlowgp2_FD_203887 | JGI IMG/M metagenome (GOLD analysis project Ga0310691, IMG submission 203887) | Sheep rumen microbial communities from Palmerston North, Manawatu-Wanganui, New Zealand - 1766 DNA GHGlow gp2 (v2) (version 2) | ecosystem: Host-associated > Mammals > Digestive system >...
ATGGGACATGTTGACCATGGTAAGACAAGTTTACTAGACTATATTAGAAACACTAATGTAGTTAGTGGTGAAGCAGGAGGAATAACACAAGCAATTGGAGCTTATCAAGCAGAAGTAAATGGTAAGAAAGTTACATTTATCGATACACCAGGACATGAAGCATTTACTGAGATGAGAGCAAGAGGAGCTAGTGTTACAGATATAGCTATTATTATTGTTGCAGCTGACGATGGTGTTAAACCTCAAACTAAAGAGGCAATAGATCATGCTAAAGCAGCTGGTGTTCCAATAATCGTTGCTATTAACAAGATAGATAAACCTGAAGCTAACGTTGAAAAAGTTATGACAGAACTTTCTGAATATGGTCTTCAACCTGAGGCTTGGGGTGGAGATATCATAATGAATGAAATCTCTTGTAAGAGTGGTAAAGGAATAGACAAATTACTTGAAAATATCATACTAGTTAGTGAAATGGCTGATTTAAAAGCAAATCCTAATAGATATGCAATCGGTACAGTACTTGAGTCTAGACTAGATAAGAAGATTGGTGTAGTTGCATCAGTACTAGTTCAAAATGGAACACTTCGTGTAGGAGATCCAGTAGTAGTAGGAACTAGCTGTGGTAAGATTAGATCACTTAAGAATGATAAAGGACAAGATGTTGCATTTGCTAAACCATCTACTCCAGTAGAGATAACTGGTATTCAAGATGTACCAAGTGCTGGAGATAAGTTCATGAGCTTTGAAACTGAAAAGCAAGCTAAGAGTATTGCTGAAAGAAGAAAAGCAAGATTAAGAGCAAAAGACACTAATAGAAGTGGTATGACTTTAGATGACTTATTTGGAAGAATCCAAGAAGGAGTTAAAGAAATCAACGTAGTATTAAAAACTGATGTTAATGGTTCACTAGAAGCTATTAAACAAAGCTTAGATAAGATCAATGTAGATGGAGCTAAAGTTACTGTAATAAGAGGTGGAGTAGGAACTATCACTGAAAGTGACGTAGTACTTGCTCATGCATCTAATGCTATTATTATTGGATTCAACGTAAGACCTACATCTAGTGTTGTAGATAGTGCTAAAGAATACAATGTTGAAATTAAACTATACGATATCATCTACAAGATGATCGAAGATATAGAAAATGCTATGAAGGGATTACTTGATCCAGTATACGAAGAAGTAGTAATCGGAGAAGTAGAAGTAAGAAAGATATTCAAATTCTCTAAAGTTGGTAATATAGCAGGATCTCACGTTAAGAGTGGTAATGTTAAGATTGGTGCTAATGCTAGATTAATAAGAGATGGAGTAGTTATTGCTAATACTAAGATTAAATCTCTTCAAAGAGAAAAAGATCAAGTTAAAGAAGTTAATAAAGATATGGACTGTGGTCTTACTCTTGAAAATTATCAAGATATTCGTGAAAACGATATAATTGAAGTATATGAGTTAAAGGAAGTTAAAAGATAAATTCTTTTAACTTTTTCTTTACTTTAATATAAATATTTAATATTATAAGAATTCGAGGTGTAATTATTTTATGAAAGAGAATAAAAATATCCAGGTTGAGAAGATTGATGGTATTGATCCAGAACTACTAACAAGAGTAGTAATAGAGGATAGAGATGGTAATTCTAGATGGGCTATAAAGAACTCATTTGGAAAGATAACTCCTTTTTTTAGTAACGGTTTTCACAAATTTGCATACGATAAGACAAGTTTCCTATTTATAGGAGAAAAAGATGGTATTAACGAATTATATTCAGTATTTGGATCAGCATCTAAAGAAGATGAACTATATTGTAAAATTCAAACTTTTGGAGAAATAGAATATGCTACTAGATTAAATAGAACAGACTTAATTATTAAAACTGATAGAGGAGAATACTTATTCGATATAGAAAAGTTAGAACCTAAATCAGATGTTTTTGATTCGATAGTATACTTAAATAACAAATTAGTATTTAAAAAAGACTTTTCAGTTAATGGCGTTACTAGTACATATTATGGTGAAGTAGATAATGAAGGAAGAATAGGTGCTTTTCTTTACGATAGTACTAACGATTACTTTATAAATACTCCTATAGATGAAGAGTTAAGTAGTGATTATGATATGATCGATGAAATGGCATTATCAGATATACTATCTAAATCTGCAGATGACAAATCTAAGATAAAGAAGTCTAAGATGCAAATGCTTCTAAGATTAAATAGTGTGGCTAAGCATTAAAAAATATTATATAATTTAAATATAAGGGAGTGATTAGTATGAACAGTGTTAAACTTTCTAGATATAACAGCTTATTTGTTAAAGAGATAAGTAATATACTTCAAAATGAAGTTAAAGATAACGATATCAAGTTTGTTACAATAACTGGTTGTGAAATAACTAACGATTTATCTTTTGCTAAAGTATTCTATACAGTACTAGATGATACTAAGAAAGATAGTACTAAGAAAGCACTAGAGAAAGCAAAAGGATTTATAAGAGGAGAAATATCTAAAAGAGTAGATATAAGACATACACCAGAATTAAGATTTGAATATGATAATTCAGCAGAGTATGGAACTAAGATAGAAAAATTAATTAAAAAGATACATGAAGAAGATGCTAAATAGGCATTTTTTCATTTACAGGTGTTTTGTGTAAAATTATGGGAATCGCTAGATTATTTATTGAAGGTATGGTATATTGTAATTGTCTAGAAGAACAGCGTGAGTTTATATAAAACCGACTAAGTTACGATAAGGGAGTTCGGAGCAGATTCTACTTGTGTTGAATGCTTGAGTATGTTGCAACGATCAAGAATCCTAATGGTAGAGTATGGACACCCACCTGCAAAAAGCGGGTTTTATCGTACCACCTATCTTTTGGACATTTTTTTTTGCAATTTTTTAGGAGGGTTATATGTTTGATAGATTAGAACTCTTAATAGGTAAAGATAATTTAAATAAAATAAAAACTAAGAATATCTTAGTTATTGGATGTGGTGGAGTAGGAGGAAACTGTATTACTTCACTTATTAGAAGTGGTATAGAAAACATTACTCTAATAGATTTTGATAAAGTAGATATATCTAATATCAATAGACAAGAAGTAGCATATCTATCTACTGTTGGTAAGAGTAAGGTTGAATCTATGAAAAATATACTCTTAGATATAAATAATAATGTAAAAGTAAACGCTATCGATATGTATTTAGATGAATCTAATATTAAAGAAATATTCGATAATAATAAGTTTGATTATGTAATAGATGCATGTGATAGTATTAAGACTAAAGAAGCTATAATACTTGAGTGTATTAATAGAAATATTAAGTTTATTACTTGTACTGGTACTGGTTATAGACTTCATCCAGAGATGCTTAAGATAACTGAACTTAAAAAGACTAGTGGAGATCCACTAGCTAGAATACTTAGAAAATGGGCTAAAGATAATAGAATTAAATCTAAGATAATAGTATGCTCATCAGATGAGATTCCTATAGCTAAGGGAAGCACTATAGCATCTTGTTCTTTTGTTCCACCATCAGCAGGACTCTTAATAACAAGCTATGTAATAAACGATATAATAAAATAAAAAGACTTTAAAAAGTCTTTTTTGTATTATTTGTCAATATATAAATAAATCTCATAATATATATAAATAAATATAATAATGCTGTTAACATATTTATGTTGACATTAATTAAATGTTCATATATAATTATTGTGTAAAGAAACGGAGGTATTATTAATGGCAGTAAAAATTAGATTAACTAGAATGGGTGCTAAGAAAAGACCTACATATAGAATAGTAGCAAGCGATTCAAGAAGACCAAGAGATGGTCAATATATAGAGTTAATCGGTACTTATAATCCAAAAGAAGAATCAGTTAAGATCAATGAAGAAGTTGCTCTTAAATGGTTAGGTACTGGTGCTCAACCTACTGATACAGTTAGAAACTTATTCAGTAAACAAGGAATAATGAAAAAATTTGCTGAATCTAAAAAGGATAATAAATAATTATGGATTTAGTAGAACTAACAAAAGAAATTATTATGGCTTTATGTAGTGATAAAGAAAGTGTTAATGTTAAAGAGTTTGAATCTGATGATGATAAGACAGTTCTTATAGAAGCTATGGTTTCTGAAGAAGATTATGGAAAGATTATCGGTAAACAAGGACGTAATATTAATGCTATAAGAACTTTAGTTCAAGCTAGTAGTTACTTAAAGGATAATAAGAAAGTAAAAATAAACGTAGAGAAGTTTTAGTAATCTAAAACTTTTTTTATGCAAAAAAAAGAATAGATAACTATTCTTTTTATTTTTCTAATATTTGTTGACATTCCATATCTACGTGTGTAGTTATTTCTGCATGTTCTACTTGATCAACTTTACCATTCATTTCATCTGCAAGTTTATTAGATGAGATACATGCGTTATGTGCAGCTGCATTAGATGCATAGAATCCAGTATTACAATCTCTTTTCTCTTGGAAATGTTCTGCATGAGTTTTTAATCCATTAATACTTTTACATAGATAACTTTCAGCATCTTCATCAACACAGTATGTTGTAGCTTTAGATTTAAGTTTACTTACTAAATCATCAAATTTCATATTATTAGCTTCGTAAGCTTTAACATCGCTATCAATCTCTTTACAGAACTTTTGTAAGTTAGTTTCTCCTATAGAAAATGAAGCTTCACATCCTGATAGAACAAATACAAATCCTAACAAGCAAATACATAATAATAATTTTTTCATAAGTCCTCCTTAATAATTATATATCACTTATTTTATTGTGATTCAATTTATTTATATATTATTATGTAAACTAAATTGTTCTATTTTTTTTGCATTTATATTATAATAATTATTAGGGTGATAAAATATGGTACCAAAACATGTTGGAATAATAATGGATGGTAATGGTAGATGGGCTACAAAAAGAGGTCTTAAGAGAAGTGCAGGACACAAAGCAGGTGCTCAAAACTTAAGAAGCTTATCTAAACACATCTTTGAAAAGGGAGTTAAAGTATTAAGTTTATATGCTTTTTCTACTGAGAATTTTAAAAGAGATAAAGAAGAAGTAGATTACTTAATGAAATTATTAGTAGAATACTTCAATTCTGAAAGAAAACATTTTGTAGAAGGAAAGACTAAAGTAGTGTTCTCAGGAAGCAGAGATAATCTTAGTAAAGAAGTACTTGCTGCAATGGATGCAACAGAAGAAGCTACTAAAGATTTTGAAGATAAAATAATCAATATTTGTTTTAATTATGGTGGTAGACTTGAAATCGTAGATACTACTAAGAAGATAGTTAAGAAAGTACTTGATGGAGAATTAAAACTAGAAGATATTGATGAAGAAGTATTCGATGATAACTTATATAATAAACTTCCACCAGTAGATTATGTTATTAGAACTAGTGGAGAACAAAGAATAAGTAACTTCTTATTATGGGAAGCTAGTTATGCAGAATACTATTTTCCTAAAGTATTATTCCCAGACTTTGATGAAAAAGAGTTCGATAAAGCATTAGAAGAGTTTGAGAATAGAAATAGAAGATATGGAGGTTAATTATGAAAGAGAGAGTACTTAGTTCAATAGCACTACTAATAATACTTATTCCATGTATTATTGTAGGTGGTATACCATTTGCTATTTTAGTAGCACTTGCTGGATTACTTAGTCTATACGAAGTAATAAAAGTAATTAAATCAAAGAGTAATATTCCTCTATATATAGAGATAATTAACTATATTATCTTAGCATTCTTTATACTTAATAATTTCTATGGAGGAAGTGTATATTCAGTAATAGATTATAAATTAGTAAGTATACTTGTTCTTGCTAATTTAGTTCCTCTAGTAATTATTAATAATAAAGAGAAGTATTCACTTAATACTGCATTCCTTCTTATTGGAGTTATCTTATTCTTAGGAGTAAGCTTTAACTTAGCAGTAATACTTAGAAGTAGTGGAATGGCTTCAATTATATATATATTCTTAATTACTATATGTAATGATAGTTTTGCTTATATTACAGGTAGATTAATAGGAAAACATCATTTTACTAGTATATCTCCAAAGAAAACCATTGAAGGTTGTGTTGGAGGAGCAGTAATGGGTACATTAATACCAACTATTTATTACTATGCTATATTTAATCCAAGCAATATATTTATAGTAGTATTATTTACACTTTTAATATCTATGACTAGTCAGGTTGGAGACTTAGTATTCTCATATATAAAAAGAGAATATGGAGTTAAAGACTTCTCTCATTTAATACCAGGTCATGGTGGAATAGTAGATAGACTTGATAGTATTATATTTGCTTTATTAGGATTTGTACTTTTCTCATTCATTTTATAGGAGGCAACATGATAAACACGATAATAACACTTTTATATTTCATTCTAATACTTGGAATTATCATAGTAGTTCATGAATTTGGACATTTCTTCTTTGCAAGATTATTCAACGTTCATATATATGAATTCTCCTTAGGAATGGGACCTAAAATATGGGGTACTAAACCTAAGAAAGGTAGAAGAAAAAAAGGTAAGAAACCTTTTGTTCCATTTAATATAAGAGCTATACCAATAGGTGGTTATGTAAGTTTAGCTGGAGAAGAAGCTGGAGACGATGATAAGAGTGTTCCTGCTGATGGAAAGTTATTTAATAAACCAATATGGCAAAGATTCTTAATAATGTTTTTTGGAGCTGGTAATAACTTCATATTAGCATTTATATTCTTAATTATAATTGGATTATTTGGCGGAGCTCAAAATATGGATCCAGTTGTAAGAAATCTAGATGAGAAGTATCCTATGTATACTGAAGGTATTAGAGTAGGAGATGTTATTACTAAGATAGATAATCATGGAATATCTACTATAGATGATGTACAAGTATACATGACTATAGCTAAATTAAAAGGGAAGACAATTACTATCGAAACTGAAAGAGATGGTAAGAAGACTTCTTATAATATAGTTCCAACAGAAGAAAAAGATAAAGATGATAACAAAATATATAAGTATGGAATCGTATTTGAAAATGAATATGAACATGGACTTTTAGCATCACTTAAATTCTCAATAAGAAAGATTGGAGCTCTATGTAAACAGATGGTAATAGTACTTGCTAGTTTATTTACTGGTAAACTTGGTCTTTCTAGTTTAAGTGGTCCAGTTGGAATATACTCCGTAGTAGGAGAAGCTAGAAGTACTGGAATAATTAATGTTCTATATCTAATAGCACTTCTAAGTGTCAATATAGGATTCATTAACTTAATACCACTTCCTGCATTCGATGGAGGAAGAATATTCTTCTTACTTATCGAAAAGATTAAGGGAAGCCCTGTAGATCCAAAGATAGAGAATACTATTCATAATGTTGGATTTATCATATTAATGGGACTTATGTTAGTAGTAACATTTAACGATATATTTCATGTATTCTAAAAAGAACTAGAAGTAGTTCTTTTTATTTATTTGACTTTATCGAACAATTGTGCTATAATATCTAATAATTATTGGAAGAGGGGGTACCAATATGGATAAATTTACTAAAAAAGAGAAAGATTATATTAATAGTTATAGAAGAGAACTACTAGAAACTGATATGCCTGGAAAGAATAAATATTTAAAAGTATTAGATTCTTCAGAAGCTATGTCTTTAAATGGAGATGAGTTCTTTGAACTTCTTAGTTATGGTAACGATTTAGTTTCTATGAATGTAGAAAATAAAAGACTTGGTTATAGAGAAATAGAAACTATGTTAAGTGCTCATTTACATGAAATTAGAAGTGATGAAGAGCTAGTTAATATCGAAGAAGATGATCCTTATGCTATAGTAGAGAAAGAAGACTTAATAGAAGCTGTATTTGAAGCTTATGATAAATTATCTCCTAAGAAGAAAACTTGTATTGAACGTTTAGTATTATATCCTGAGTCAATAACTAAACTTGAAAAAGAGATGCACATGGACCATGGAACTATTAGAAAATATGAAAACAGTGGAATATTTGAAATAGCAATGTCTCCAAGAGTAGCTTATTATAGATTTGCTGATGATGAATTTATGACTCGTCTTGTTGCAGAAAAAGAAGAAAGAGATAGTAAATCTAAAAATATTAAACGTAGATAACTTAGATTATTTAAAGCTTAAAAACTGATGAAATATCAGTTTTTTTCTTTTTTTTATTGAATAAATATTATATAATTTATATGGTGATAATAATGTACTTAAAAGAGATAACAACTTTAGGTTTCAAATCATTTGCTGATAAAATCACTTTATCACTAGATGGAAAGATAACATGTATAGTAGGACCTAATGGTAGTGGTAAGAGTAATATCGTCGATGCAGTGCGTTGGGTACTTGGTGAACAGAGTGTTAAATCACTACGTGGTACTGATTCGATGACGGATGTAATCTTTTCAGGAAGCAAATCTAGAAACCCTCTTAATGTAGCAAGTGTATCTTTAACATTCGATAATAGTGATCACTATATCAATGTTCCATATACAGAGATTAATATTAAGAGAAGAGTCTATAGAACTGGTGAAAACGAGTATTTTCTTAATGGAGAAAAATGTAGACTTAAAGATATTAATGATTTACTTTTAGATAGTGCTACAAGCAAGGAGAGTTTTAATATAATATCACAAGGAGAAATAAGTAAGATACTTTCTACTTCTCCATATGATAGAAGATATATCTTTGAAAGTGCTAGTGGAGTACTTAAATATAAGAAAAGAAAAGAAGAAGCATTAAGAAAACTTGATAAGACTCAAATAAATATAGAAAGAGTACTAGATATTATCAATGAAATTGAAGGAAGAATAGAACCTTTAAAAGAACAAAGTACTAAAGCTAAAGAATATTTAGATACTAAAGAAAAATTAGAAAATATCGAAATAGCACTTCTTGCTTACGATATAGATAGAATTAATTATGAATATGATAAAGTTACTAAAGAGATAGAAGACGTTAATAAAGAGATTTTATCTCTTAGTAATAAGAGTTCAGTAGAAGATGCTGATATATCTGAGTTAAAAGAAGATTTATATAAGATAGAAAAAGAAATTAAAGATAATAATGCTAAACTAATTGAACTTGTTAAACAAGAAGAAAAACTTAATGGTGAGAAAGAATTATTTAAAGAAAGAAGTAAATATGATTCTAGTGACCAAAAAGTACACGATAACATATATAGTTTAAAGGAGGGTATTCTTCAAAGTGAGAATGCTATACAACTTCTTTTAAAAGATATAGAAAATCTTAATGAGAATTTAGGAAATACTAAATCAGAGATTATTAAGAATGAACTATCTTACGATAGCCTTAAGAAGAAAAGAGATAATATATCTACTGATTATGACAACAAAAGAAGAGAATACATAGATATTAATCATAAGATAGATTCTTTAACTAATTATATTGAAAATAATGGAGATTTACCTACAAGCGTTAGAATGCTTATAAACAATCGTATTATTAAAGGAATACATAATGTATTTAGTGGAATTATTAATACTGATGAGAAGTATATTAAAGCGTTAGAAGTAAGTATATTATCAGTTAAGAATTTTATTATAGTAGATAATGAAGAAGTTGCTAAAAGAAGTATTGCATACTTAAAAGAGAATAATCTTGGAAGAGCAACATTCTTCCCAATTAACGTTATCAAACCTAAAGGAATAGATACTGAAAGTTTAGATAAAGTTAAACGTATGGATGGATACATCGGTATATTTAGTGATTTAGTTGAATATGATTCACTATATTACAGCATCGTGTCTAATCAACTTGGTAACGTAATAGTAGCTACAGATATAGATAGTGCTAACAAGATTAGTGCAGCAATATCTAGAAGATATAAAGTAGTATCACTAGATGGAGATGTAATTAATGTAGGAGGATCTATCTCTGGAGGAAGCCTTTTAAAGAACAAGAGTATTATCTCTGATAAGAGAGACCTTGATAACTATAAAAGAAGAAAACTGGAACTAGAAGAAGTTAATAATAATTTGTCTACTAGTCTAGAAGAGATTAATAAAGAAATTAATTTATATGAAGATAAGATATATAAACTTAGAATTGGTCAGAGTGAATTAGATGAACTTATTAGAACTAAAGAGAAAACTATTGATGAGATTAATAAAAGTTTGAATGATCAAAATAGAGAATTAGAAAGTTTAAATCATGTTACTGATAGTAGTCTTTCTGTAATGGAAGAAAAGATTATGAAAGAGTACTATGAGATTAATTTAGAAAAGAGTAACATAGAAAAACTAGTTAAGAATTTAGAGAAGAAGAAAGATAAGATAAATAGTGATATAGAAGAAGCTGAAGCTACTTTAAAAATAGATAATGCTGATTTAAGAACTAAAGAGAAGAGATTAAAAGACTTAGAGATATCTAGTAGTAAACTATCTATAAAGCTAGATAATTATCTTAGAACTTTATCTGAAGAATATTCACTTACTTTTGAGAGTGCTAAAGAAAATTATGTACTTGATAAAGATGCAAGTGTAGCAAGAGGAGAAGTTAATACATATCATAATATTCTTAAAAATATTGGTATGGTCAATATAGATTCTATTCGTGAATATGAAGAAGTTAGTACTAGATATGAATATTTAACTAATCAAAGAAATGATTTAATTAATGCTAAAGAGACACTACTTGAAATTATTAGTGAAATGGATGCAGTGATGAAAAGAGATTTCTTAGATACATTTAATAAAGTAAGAGTAGAATTCCAAAAAGTGTTTAAGGAATTATTTAATGGTGGTAGTGCTGATCTTAAGTTAACTGATAAAGATAATTTACTTGAGACAGGAATAGAAATTGTAGCTAGTCCGCCAGGTAAAAAGCTTAAGAGTATTACACTTTTAAGTGGTGGTGAGATGACTTTAACTGCAATTAGTTTAATATTTGCAATACTTAATGTTAGAGAAGTACCATTCTGCATTTTCGATGAAGTTGAAGCTGCACTTGATGAATCTAACGTAGATAATTTTGGTCACTATTTAGACCATTATAAAGATAAGACACAATTCTTAATAATTACACATAAGAAGAAGACTATGGAATATGCTGATACACTATATGGAATTACTATGCAAGAGTCTGGTGTATCTAAACTAGTCAGTGTAAAACTAGCATCAATTGATAAATAAAAAGATAGTTTTAAATAGTTATATTTGATATATTTAAGATAGAGGTGTTATATGAAAAAAATAATTATATTAATTACATTTATAATATTATTAACTGGATGTGAAATAAATATTTCTACTAATTCATCTTCAACTTATGATAGTAGTAAATTTGAAGATATAATTGAATGTACAAGAAAAAATGTAAATACTGGAAAAGTTATTCAATTTTATGAAAAACAAGCATTATTACTTATTCCAATATCTAAAAGAAATGCCTGTACTCCAGATTTTAATGACTCAGATTATAAATATGCTTTTGTAGGACTTATGTTTAATTATACTGGCTATAGATATTTCTTATATGTAAGTAACAATGATGGATATGGATATGATGAAGAATACTTAAATAGGGATTTATCTTATAAAATGGTCAATGAGAATAAAAATTTAACTAAGATTTATAAAGATAAGGAATTATTAAATAGTCCAACAAATATTCATGGTGAAGAATCTGATGATTTACCTACAGTAATGGCAGAATATGAAACTAGATTACTCAAATATGATTTAACAGAAAAACTTGAAAAAATATCAAATTAGTTTGGATGTGATGTTATGGAAATAGATGCTAAACTATTAAAATTTAAATCTGAAGTAGTACCACATATAGGTACTATGAGTACTGCTAGTAATGATTTATCAACTAATGTAAAGAATTTTAGTGATGATAATTCACATGCTTTTAGTGAGATTAAAAACTCATTTAATAGTCAAGGTATGGATAAGGTTACTGCAGAAGTAGCATATCTTAATGAGGTTACTCAAAAAGTTTATCAAAGTATTGGACAAGAACTTAATAAGGCGCTTACTAAATGTAGTGAGTTAGCAACATGTATAGAAGAACTTGAGAAACTACTTGAGAAATATAATACTGAATTAGCAAGTTATAATGCTGCTAGTAAAGATCCAGAAAAGACTGCTGATAGAAGTGCATTAACTAAAGCAGAGAATGACTTTAAGACTAAACAAGAAGAGTGTTTACAAAAGCATGATGAGTTATTATCTATGGATGGGTCACTTACTATGCTTAGTGCATTTTCAACTCCAAGTGGGTCTAATAGTGGTGATACAACTGGACAAGATCTTACTGGATCATTTGGATTTAATGGAGCTTATGCTAAATACATATATGAAGAAAATGGAATTATATATCAAAGAGTTATGCCTATATTTAAAGGACAACTTTGTGATATGGGTACAAGTTATACAGTAGTATACGATAAAAATAAAATTTTATCTGCAGATCAAACTGCTGGAAGTCAAGTAATAAGCTGGTTACAACAACAGATGAATGGACAAAACTTAGGAAAGAAATTATGGAATTTTAATAATAAAATCACAGGAGTTTCTGGACAAGGTATAGGTAAAGTAATGGATGTCGTATTAAATGATAGTTATAAAGCTAATAATTGTAAGACGATTAGTCAGTATGCTTCGATGGCTGCAATGGTTATGGGAGTAGGTCCAGTTAATCTAAGATATGGTTCAAGTGGTAAAGGTATACAAGCAGATGGTGTTGAAAACCTAGTTAAATGCGGTGCTACACTTGACTGTATAGGTTTTGTTGCATGGTGCTATAGACAAGGTATTTATAGAACAGGTTCACCTGATAATATTCAAAGTGGAAGTTCTATGACTCCATTAAACTTATATTCACACCATTCGATAAGACTTGCTACTATGACACAAGAACAAAAAGAGAATTTACCTGTAGGAACTGTTTTAGTTAAAAAGACACAAGGAAACCTACACGTTGGTATAGTTGTTGGATATACTACAATAAATGGTAAGAAACACGTATTAGTTTCTCAATCATCTGGTCATGATATGGGAGGATCAATCGTATGGGCATACGATGTCAATACTAGATTTGGTGATTATGATGGTGGAACTAATTGGGAAAGAGCAGCTACTCCAGAATTAATGGAAAGAAGAGTTACAGCTGGAAGTAACAGTTCTACACAGGTGGCATAATGAAAAAGTTATTAATATTATTTGTTGGAATATTATTTTTAGCAGGTTGCGAAGTTCCTGGTACTAGTGATCCTAATAACTTCGATAGAGGAAGCGTTAAAGTTAAAGCAGTAGAATACTCTGATATAGCACTTACTTATATAAATACAGTTAAGAATCATGTTAAAAATGGAGCAATTGCTATATTTGGAGATGACAGTATCTACATGATACCAGTAGGAGATGAAAATACATTTGCTTGCTCTGGTATCGAAGATGTAGCACCTTTTGGATATGCCCATAAGTATGCTTATGTAGGTGTAGTTAAACAAGGAAAAGTATATACTTATTATTTCGTATCTAGAGATGAAGATGGCAATGGATACAATCTTAATTCAGAGAAAGTAATAAGAGCAGGCAAAGGTAAAGAAGTAATTAATGGTAAAGCACTTCATGATTACAAAGTACTTGCTGAAACATATAAACTTAAAGGTGAACATAGAGATAGCTACAAAACTGTAGATATAGAAAAATTTGATAAAACAGGTTCTTTCAAAGAAGCTTTAGGTAAAGCTAGTAAAGTTACTCAAGTTAAAATTTATTACTATAATGTATGTAAAGATAAAACGTAATGTTCTATCTTTTTCTTTTGTAGATATTAAAGTATAATATTATTAGTATTATTTTATTATGGAGGGTTTTATGTACAATTATATTATAGGTAAAGTAATGGATATTACTGGTACTGGTATAGTACTTGATAATAATGGTATTGGATTTTTTATAAATACTCCTAATCCTTATGCATTTAATATAGGAGAAGAATATAAAGTATATGTATATCAACAAATAAAAGAAGATGAACATCTATTATTTGGATTTAAAAATATAGAAGAAAAAGACTTATTCTTAAAACTAATAAGTGTTAAAGGTATGGGATGTAAACTAGCTCTACCAATACTTGCTACTGGAAGTGTATCAGGTATAGTAGATGCTATAGAAAGAGAAAATATATTATATCTTAAGAAATTCCCTAAGATAGGAGAAAAAGTAGCTAAACAGATGATACTTGATCTTAAAGGTAAACTTAATAATTTTGAAGTTCTAGAAGTAGGAAGTGGTGGATATGATGAGCTTACTGAAGTACTTAAAGGACTTGGTTATAAAGAGAAAGAATTTAAGACAGTACTTCCTAAGATAAGTACTGAATTATCTATAGAAGATCAAGTTAAGGAAGCATTAAAGTTATTACTTAAATAAATGTGTAATAATATTAAAGGAGGCAAGTTATGGCAAATAATGAAATATTTGATGAAGAAAGAAACAGTATAGATTCTACTTTCGATAGTTTAAGACCTGAAACTATAGATGAGTATATAGGTCAAGCTGATGCTAAAGAAAATATTAAAGTATTTATAGAATCTGCTAAAAAAAGAAAAGAGAGTCTAGATCACGTTTTACTTTATGGACCTCCTGGTTTAGGTAAAACAACTCTTGCTCATATTATTGCTAATGAACTAGGAAGCAATATTAAAACTGCTAGTGGACCTGCTATTGAAAAGAGTGGAGACTTAGCAGCTATACTATCTAGTTTAGAGCCTGGAGATGTTCTATTTATCGATGAGATTCATCGAATACCTTCTTTTGTAGAAGAAATACTTTATAGTGCTATGGAAGACTTCGTACTAGATATTATTATTGGAAATGATGGTAACAGTAGAAATATAAGAATTAATTTGCCACCATTTACTTTAGTAGGAGCTACTACAAGAGCAGGTGACTTGACTGCTCCTTTAAGAGATAGATTTGGTATAGTATGCAAGATGCAGTATTATACAACTGAAGAACTTGAACAAATAGTTAAAAGAACTGCAAGAGTTCTAGAAACAGAAATAGATGATAAAGCAGCATTTGAACTAGCATCAAGAAGTAGAGGAACTCCAAGAATAGCAAATAGATTATTTAAAAGAGTTAGAGATTTTGCTGTAGTAGAAGAGAAAGATACAATTGACCTTGAAGTAACTAAGAAAGCACTAGATAGATTAAAAGTAGATAATATGGGACTTGATGAAGTAGACTATCAACTACTTAAAACTATAGTAGAAAAGTTTAATGGAGGACCTGTTGGAGTAGAGTCTATTGCTAGCGTTATAGGAGAAGAAGTAACTACTATCGAAGATGTATACGAGCCATACTTACTTCAGACAGGACTACTAAAGAGAACATCTAGAGGTAGAGTAGTAACAGATAAAGGATATAAACATTTAAAATTAGATTATCAAGATAGTTTATTTGATAAATAGGTGATTATTATGGATATGACAGAATACTTAATGAGTGTTGCAATGTACAGTTTAAAATATCAAGAAGCATTTAATTATAATGAAGATGAAGTATCTAATACTTTAGGATATATATTTAAATTTTATCAAGATGATGTTAAAGAGTATTCTAATCAAGAGTTATCACTTCTTGTTGTACTTCTATCAAAAATAAAAAAAGAATATTATAAAGAATATATTAATTTATTTAATTTGGATACTATAAAGATTATTATTAAACATGCTAAAGATATTAAAGATTCACTTGTACTTGCAAATCTAGTTATAGAGTTATATTATATGTTTAATTGTCTTTTAGAACCAACAGTTCTAGAAAGAATTATCGAGGGGAGAGATTTTTTTGAACTTAAGTGATTTTGATTATGATTTACCTGAAGAGTTAATAGCGCAAACTCCTCTAAAAGATAGATCGTCATCTAGACTTCTAGTACTTAATAAGAATACTGGAGAAATTGAACATAAACATTTCTATGAAATAATAGATTATTTAAATCCAGGAGATACTCTAGTACTTAATGATACTAAAGTATTACCTGCTAGATTAATTGGAGAAAAAGAAGATACTAAAGCAGTTATCGAAGTTCTTCTTCTAAAGAATATCGAAGGAGATAAGTGGGAATCACTTACTAAACCTGCAAGAAGAGTTAAAGTAGGCACTATCGTATCTTTTGGTGAAGGACTATTAAAAGCTAAATGTATAGAAGAAAAAGATGATGGCTTAAGAGTATTTGAGTTTATCTATAGTGGTATATTTGTAGAAATACTAGATAAACTTGGAACTATGCCGCTTCCTCCATACATACATGAGAAACTAGAAGATAAAGATAGATATCAAACAGTTTATGCTAAGAATTTAGGTAGTGCTGCTGCACCAACTGCAGGACTTCACTTCACTAAAGAATTACTTGCTAAATTAAAAGATAAAAAAATAAATCTAGCATATTTAACTCTACATGTAGGACTAGGTACATTTAGACCCGTTAATGTAGATAATATACTAGATCATCATATGCATAGTGAGTATTACGAAGTAAATAAAGAGACATGCGATATTATTAATGACACTATTAAAAGAGGAAATAAAATAGTAGCTGTTGGAACTACTAGTGTTAGAGTACTTGAAACAGTAATGAGTAAACATGGAAAGATGATTCCAGATGCTGGATGGACTGATATATTTATCTATCCTGGATACGAGTACAAGATAGTGAATAATTTAATTACTAATTTCCATTTACCTAAGTCTACACTTATAATGCTTGTAAGTGCACTTGCTGGAAGAGAAAATATTCTTAATGCATACAAGACTGCAGTAAATGAAAAATATAGATTCTTCTCTTTTGGAGATAGTATGTTTATATATGATAGAAAAGACTAATATATTAGTCTTTTTTTATGCTAAAATATAGATGGTGATATATATGAAGAAAAAGAAACTATTATTTGTATTAGTTTTTATTACAATAGTACTTTTAAGTTTATTCTTATGTAATAAAGAGTTACAAAACGATACGTTTTATACTATTAAAGTAGGAGAGTTTATAAGTAAACATGGTATAGATTTTATGGATCATTATTCATTTATACCTAATTTAAAATATACTTATCCTCATTGGTTATTCGATTTATCTATATTTCATATATATAATTTATTTGGATTTAAAGGATTATTTGCTACTAATATATTATTAATATTTAGTTTATTATCTTTATTATTCATATTTACTTATAAGATTACTAAAGAGTTTAGTATAAGTTATTATCTTTTATTTGCTCTTTCTTTCTTCTTTGGAGGATTTGTTGCGATAAGAGCACAACTAGTTAGTTATATATTATTACTTGTTATTTTATACTCTATTGAAATGCTTAGAGAAACAGGTAAGAAAAGGTATATATTAATATCGTTTATTTCATCTGTTTTAATATCTAATATACATGGTGCAGTATTTTATATGATACTTATATTATTCTTACCATATCTAGTATCAGATTTACTATATATAGTATTTGATATATTAAAGCTTAACAATTTTAAAAATAGTATTCTCTATATAGATAAACCTAAAAATACTAAGTTATTATTTATTATGATGGGAGTATGTGCTTTAAGTGGATTCTTATCACTTGGTAATACTAGTTTTACTTATTTGCCTTTATCTATGATGGGCAATTCTACTAATTATATACTTGAACATGCAGCACCTAATATCAAGATGAATGGTCCATTATTTACATATATAGGTTTATTTGTAATTCTTTTGCTTATACCTAAGATAAAAATTAGATTACATGATTTCTTCATGATAGTAGGACTTCTATTTATGAGTCTATTATCTTTAAGAAGTTTCTCGTTCTTCCTTTTATTTACATCATTTGCATTTGGTAGAATACTTACTGATCTATATCATAGTAAATTAAAGAATATTAATTTTGATAGTATTATTTCTAAAAAGTATGTTTATATACCTGTAATAATACTACTTGCTATAGTTTCACTAGTATCATTCTATTTCAAGAGTAAGACTGAATATATTAATCATAAAGAGTATCCAACTGAGATAGTAGATTATATTCATGATAATTATAGTAATAAAGAATATAGAGGATATAACGAATATGGTATAGGAGCATATATGCTTTATAAAGATGTAAAAGTATTTATTGATTCAAGATGTGACTTATATACTCCCGAATTTAATAAAGGAATTACTGTATTTGATGATACTATGAATATGACTAAGAACTTTAAAACATTAGAGAAGAAATATAACTTTACACATTTCTTAGTTAAGAAGAATAATCCTCTCAATTCTATTCTTGAAGTATCTAGCAATTATGAAATAGAAAAAGAAGATGAGTACTTTATACTTTATAAAAAAGTATTTTACACATCTATATAAAAAAACTTTTCATATTTTAATGAATAATGTTATAATTCTATTATAGAGGAGTGTGTAAATATGCAATGTTCTAATTGTGGTAAAGAATTAACCAGTGAAGATAAATTTTGTAATAGTTGTGGAACTCCAGTAGCTCCTGCATTTGAAGTACCTTTAGTATCACAGGAAACAGCTAATGTTTTAAGACCTGTAACTGAAGCTCCATCTGCTGAAGTTGCTCAAGTAGTTGAAGCTGCGCCAGTAGAAGAGACTGCTCCTGCACCAGAAGTACAGCCAGTTGTAGAAACTGCACCAGTACAAGAGGCTGCACCGGTACAACCAGCTGCTGAATCAATTCTAGTTGCTCCAACTTCACCAATAGTTGAAGCAGCACCAGTACAAGAAGCACAACCTGTACATATCGATGTACAATCTCATTTTGATAATAATAATGGAGTATACGATAGTACACCAGGAGTTGATGTTCAAGAAACTACTAGATTAAACGATACTACACTAAATTCAGCTACTAGTAACGATAGTGGTGTAGTAAGTATTCCACTAGGAAACAATAATTTAGATACTGAAAAAATAGATGTAAGTGCAAATTATGGACCTGCTCCAATAGTAGATCCACCTGCTGAAGCATTACAATATAATAATCCAGCAGTTGTTAAACCTAAGAAAGGATTCCCAATACCAGCGCTAATAGCAATAATAGTAGTTTTATCACTATTCTTTGGAGCTGGAGGATTATTTGTTGGTAGTAAACTATTAGCTACTAAACAAACAACACCTACAGAACAGCAAGACCCAGAAGGGCCAGTATTTATAGCAGAATATTCTACAGTCACTTTCCAAGGTAATAGATTTGATATTCCACTTGAATATGATTACGATATAAAAGATGATAAGTTATCTATTTATACTAAAGACATTTATTACTATGTTCAAATAGTAGGTAGTGGATATGCTGGATATTCAGCAAATATACCATATGTAAAACAATCATATGAAAAGATTGGATATAAAGTAAGTGAAGCTAAAGAAATAGAAGTAGGTAATACTAAATATATAATATTAAAATTAGTTACTCCTAAGAAAGAAAATGTAACAATGTTTATTAGACCACATACAGCTAATCAAAGCTTTGTATGTGCAGTAGGTAAAGCAGATAGATCATTTGCAACAACTAAAGATTTGGATACAATTGAAACAATCTTATCATCTGCTCAAATGGCTGCTACTAAAGATTTTGATTTAGAAGAAGATCAAGAGACAGATGAATTATTCAAAGTAATATTTGATACTAAATTACCTGAGACAACAGAAGAAGTAGAATAAAGACCTTTAGGTCTTTTTCTTTTTGTATAGTTGTGTTAAAATGCTATTATAATCGGAGGATAAGACATGGATAAAGTATATATATTTGGACATAAGTATCCTGACACTGATTCTATTACAAGTGCTATTGCACTTGAATATTTAAAGAAAAGCATAGGGGTTTATGCAGAGGCTAGGTGTTTAGGTGAGTTAAACGATGAAACAACTTATATATTAGATAGATTTAAAATAAAACATCCAAAATATCTAAATGATGTTAAATTACAGATAAGAAATGTTTTATATCATAAAGATATTTGTATAAATGAAAAAGCATCAATTCTTGATGTATATGACTATATGAATGAACATAGTGTTACAGGTGTTCCGGTAGTAGATGATAAGAAAATATTTAAAGATATAGTAACTGCTAAAACTCTTTTAAGTAACTCTATTAATTGTGATTTAGATGAGCTTTATACTTCATACGATAATATTATTCATACTATCGATGGAGAAGAAGTATTAAAAGTAGATCATGAAATTAAAGGACTTGTTAATGCAGTTAGCTATAGAAGTACTACAGTACTAGAAAACTTTAATTTTACTGATAATGATATCTTAATAGTAGGAGATAGACATAGTATTATAGAAAAAGCAGTAAACAGTAAAGTTAAACTTATAATACTTACTGGTAATAGTGATATTAAAGAAGAACATTTAGATATAGCTAAAAAGAATAACGTAAATATCATTAGAACTAAATATAATACTTTTAGAACTTCTAGAAGAATAATGTTAAGTAATTATATAAAGACATTGTTTACTGGTAATAGAGCATTTACTATCTATGAAGGAGACTATTATGACGATGTTATAGAGAAGACTAAAGAACTTGGCTATAATAACTATCCAGTAGTAGATAAGAAGGGTGTTGTTCTAGGATTATTTAGAGTTACTGATATAGTTCATAAAAATAAGAAAAAAGTAATATTAGTAGATCATAATGAATCTAGTCAAAGTGCTGGAGGGCTAGATGAAGCAGAAATACTTGAAGTAATAGACCATCATAAGATAGGAGACATATCTACTAATAATCCAATTAACTTTAGAAATATGACTGTAGGTAGCTGTAATACAATTATCTATAAGATGTATGCTGAATCAAGAATTGCAATACCTAAAGATATAGCAGCTATAATGCTTGGAGGAATAATAAGTGATACTCTTGCTCTTAGTAGTCCTACTACTACTGATATGGATGTAGAAGTAGTTAAGAAACTTGAAGAGATAAGTGGACTTAACTATAAAGAATATGCTTCAGATATATTCAATTCTAGTATTAAACTTAATGAGAAGAGCGAGAAAGAACTTCTTCACTTAGATATAAAATCATTCCATTATGGTAATGGAAGAGTATTTAGAGTAAGCCAAGTAGTATGTATGAATGGTAATGATATTCTAAATAGAAAAGATAAGATTATCGAAGAGTTAAATAATATGAGAAATGATAAAGATTTAGACTTTGTCTTATTCTTAATAACAGATATATCTAGAAATGGATCATATATTTTGTATTCTGATACTACTCAGTCATACAATACGTTATCTAGAGCATTTGATAAAGAAGTATACGAAGGAATGTTCCTAAATGGAATGCTATCACGTAAAAAACAAGTAATTCCACTACTTATGGAAGTAGAATAGTAAGTTTTACTTGCTATTTTTGGACATATGTACTATAATATACATGATTTGATTTGGAGGGGAAAAGAATGGAAGAGATTGACTTAAAGGAGATGCTTAGTTATTTTTGGAATAAAAAATTACTAATTATTATCCTTATGGTTGTTGGCTTAGTTGGTGGTATTTTATATTCGACAAATTTTCAAAAACCTTTATATAAAAGCTATACAACTATACTATTAACTAAAGAAGCTGATAAAACAACAATCGATAGTACAACTTTAGCATTAAATAAGAACTTAGTTGATACATATCGTGAAATTATCAAAAGTAGAAACGTACTAGGAAAAGTTAAGATTAACTTAGATCTTGATTATACTGTAGATGAACTTATGAAAAATGTTACAGTAGAAAGTGTTAACGATACTGAAATAATAAAGATTATAGTAATAGATCCTGATAAGAAGACTAGTATGAGAGTTGCTAATGAAATAGCAGATGTATTTAAGACAGAAGTAGTTAAGCTATATAGTATTCAAAATATTGGTATTATAGATGAAGCTGAACTTGCTGAAAAACCATATAATATCAGTTTATTAAAGACTGGAGCTATTACTACTGGAACTGGACTATTATTAGGACTTGGAATAGTATTCGTAATATTCTACTTCGATACTTCTATTAAGAGTGCTGAAGAAGTAGAAAGAAAATTAGGACTTCCTGTCATTGGAACAATTCCTATGAAAGGTGGTAAGAGAAAATGAAAGACGAATTAGTAATATATACTAAACCAAAGGGAGCTACTAGTGAAGCTATAAGAACACTTAGAACTAACTTACAATTCTCTTTAATCGATGAGACTAAGAAAGTTATTATGGTTACAAGTAGTATACCGGGAGAAGGTAAGAGTTTTATCTCTGCTAACCTTGCTGGAGCATTCTCTATGGTTAATAAGAAAGTTTTATTAATAGATTGTGACCTTAGAAAAGGTAGACAAGCTACAATCTTCAATGTACAAGATGATAAAGGTTTATCTATGTTACTTCTTGAAGACGTTAGAAACTATAAAAAATATATAAGACAAACTGATGTTGAGAAGCTTGATTTGTTATTAAATGGTATGGTACCACCAAATCCAAGTGAGTTATTAGGATCAGCAAAGATGCACGAATTAATGGAAGAATTAAGAAATACATACGATATTATTATTCTTGACTGTCCTCCAGTTAGCGCAGTTACAGATGCTGTAGTACTATCTAATCTAGCTGATAAGATAGTTATCGTAAGTTCATATAAGAAGACACCATACGAACTACTTTCATCTACATGCAAAGCATTTGATGCAGTAAAAGACAAAATAGCTGGTGTCGTTATAAACCAAGTAAAACGTAAAAAGGGTAGCAAATACTACTCAGATAGGTATTATCAATAATGAGAGACTTACATAATCATTTGTTATATGGAATCGATGATGGTTCAAGAACACTTGATGAAAGTATCAAATTACTTGGTGAATTAGAAAAGAATAAAGTAACTGATGTTATGTTTACTCCTCACTATATTATTGGATCTAATTATAGTGCTAATAATATAATAAAAAGAGAATTAGTTGAGGAACTAAAAAAACATACTACTATGAATTTATATTTTGGTAATGAAGTATATATCGATAACGATATAGTAGACTTCTTAGAAAAAGATGAGATATCTACTCTTAATGGAACTAGATATATACTTATAGAGTTTCCATTAAATGAGAAGTTAGAAAGCGCTGAATCAATAATACAAAATATAATTAAACATGGACTAACGCCTATAATTGCACATCCGGAAAGATATCATTATATAGATTTAGAAACACTAGAGAGTTTTATTGAAGAAGGATGTCTATTACAAGGAAATATAACTAGTTTATGTGGTAAGTATGGTAAAGATGCTAAACATAATCTAGAATTACTTGTTAAGAAGCAAATGATACATTTGATGGGAACAGATACTCATAGAAGTATATATCCATTAAATGATTGTTATATAGCACTATCTAGGTTAGTAACTAGAGAGACGTATAAAGATATAACAGCAAACAACTTTTTAAAGGTAGTTAATAATGAAGATATTATTCCATTTAAGATAATAAAAAGTGGTGGACTTAGCAGTCTTTTAGGAAACGAAAAAATCAAATAAAAACTAAATAAAATAAAGATATTTAAAGACTATTGTAAATCTTTACAGTAGTCTTTATTTTTTTGTTCGATATGTATTTACAAAATGGGTATTAATGTGTATTATATAATTAACAGTGGTTGATTGTGGTGAAAAGTGGGGGATGCACATGTTGATGGGAGAATTTCATCATACGATAGATGATAAGGGAAGATTGATTCTTCCAGCTAAGTTTAGAGAGGATCTAGGAGACAGTTTTGTTGTTACTAGAGGACTTGAAACTTGCTTATTTGTCTATCCTAAACAAGAATGGGAAAAAATCACCAAACGACTAAACACTCTTCCTTTCACTAAAAAGAATGCTAGAAGTTTTTCTAGATTCTTACTATCAGGTGCTACTGTGGCAGAATTTGACAGGCAAGGTCGAATTAATATTACCTCTCCATTGATTTCCTACGCCGATATAAAAAAAGAATGCGTGATCATCGGCGTAGGCGATCGACTTGAAATTTGGGCAAGTGAAAAATGGAACGACTTTTACGAAAGTAACAAAGATGCTATGTCAGAGATTGCAGAAGACTTATTTGATTCTAACTGGACTGAAGGAGAATAAAATATGCATATAAGTGTTTTACTTAATGAATCAATAAACGGTCTTAACATTAAAGAAGACGGAACATATGTTGATGCAACTTTAGGTTATGCTGGTCATTCAAGCGAGATTTTAAAAAGGATTAAAAAGGGGTTCTTATTCGCCATTGATCAAGATAAGGATGCAATTAAAGCTAGTAAAGAAAAACTTTCCAAATTAGGTGATAACTTTACTATAATAAATGCAAACTTTAAAGACTTAAAAAAAGAATTAGAAGCGCGCGATGTATATTTTGTTGACGGTATTCTGTTTGATCTTGGAGTATCAAGTGTACAACTAGATGAAGCAGATAGAGGATTTAGTTATCATAACGATGCTAAACTCGACATGAGAATGAATAGGGATATAGATTTTTCTGCATACGATGTAGTAAATACTTATAGTGAAAAAGATTTACTTAGAATCATAAGAGATTATGGTGAAGAGAAATATGCAGTTAGTATAGCTAGAAATATTGTAAGAGAGCGATCAAAAAAGCCAATCGAGACAACTTTAGAGCTATCTGATATCATATCTAAATCAGTTCCTATGAAAGCTAGAAGAGACAAGCATCCAGCTAGAAAGACATTTCAAGCTATAAGAATTGAAGTAAATCATGAATTAGATATATTGGAAGATGCAATGAAAGATGCATTATCCATTTTAAAACCTGGTGGTAGATTATGTGTAATTACCTTCCATTCCCTAGAAGATAGGATAGTAAAGAATGTATTTAAAGAATACACAGAAATAGATAGCATGGTTAAAGGCTTACCAGAAATACCAGAGGAATTTAGAAAAGATTATGTTCTAGTAAACAGAAAGGCTATAGAGCCAACAGAAGAAGAATTAGAAAATAATAACAGAGCTAGAAGTGCTAAACTTCGTATCATTGAAAGGATAAAGAATTAGAAAGAGGTGGTTTGTATGAAAAAGAACACTAATAAGAGAAAGAAAGTTGGAAAATTTGAAAAACTAATTTATGTATTTACATTTGTTCTTTTACTTGCAGCACCATTTGGAGTAGTATTCTTTCAAGCAACATTATCTAAGGTTAATATAGACGTTGAAAGAACAAAAAAAGAAATTAGAATTCAAGAAAAGAAAAATGAAAGTTTGGAGATGAAAATCAACGAATTAGCCTCTCTTGATAAAATCATAGAGGTTGCACAAGAACAGGGATTAAGTTATAATAATGATAATATTAAGACTGTTGAATAGGTAGTGAGATTTTAATGAAGAAAAAACAGAAAGAGCAAAAAAATGTTAAGTTTAGTTTAATTTATGCATTAGTTGCTCTTTTTGTTTTTGGAGCAATTATTTATAGAATAGTATTAATATCTACTAGTGAAACTGTAGATGGAATAAATATCCAACAGTTTGCTAATAATAGAATTACTAGAAAAGAAGTTCTTCCAAGTAAGAGAGGTACTATATACGATGTTAAAGGTAATGCTTTAGCACAAAATGTATCTAGTTATACTTTAATAGCGTACCTATCTTCTAGTAGAACTACTAATCCAGATAAGCCACAACATGTAGTAGATAAAGAACTTACTGCAGAAAAGTTATCTCCAGTACTTGGGCTTGATAAAGAAATGATACTTCATTATCTATCTAGAGAAGGAGCGTATCAAGTAGAGTTTGGTCCTAAAGGAAGAGGATTATCTGAACTTAAAAAAGATGAAATAGTTAGGCTTGAACTTCCAGGAATAGATTTTATAGAGACACAACAAAGATATTATCCATATGGGGACTTTTTAGCCTATACGATTGGTTATGCTAAAAAGAAAGAAATTAAGAAGGAAGACGGTACTACTACTGAAGAGATAGTAGGAGAGATGGGAATAGAGTCTTATCATAACAAAGATTTAACTGGAGAAAATGGATATACTCTATATCAAAAAGATAGAAAAGGATATAAAATAGCGGGAACTAAAGAAGTAGTTGTAGAAGCTATAGATGGTAAAGATATTTATTTAACTATAGATAGTACAATTCAGTTATTTGTAGAACAAGCAGCTAATGACATGCTTTCTAAAAATAAAGCAGAATGGGTTAATATAATGCTTGCAGATGCTAAGACTGGTGCAATACTAGCTAGTTATACTAATCCATCATTTGATCCAAATAAGAGAGATGTAAAAAGCTACTTAGATAATAATGTATCAGTAGCATTTGAGCCTGGATCTACAATGAAGATATATTCATATTTAGCTGTTATGGAAGCAGGTAAATATAATGGTAAAGATAAATATAAATCTGGAGTATTAACTGCTAAAGATGGTACTAAAATAGGAGACTGGAAGAGAGAAGGTTGGGGTACTATTACTTATGACCAAGGTTTTGCTCTTTCATCTAATACAGCAGCAATGGATTTAACAAGAAAGTATTTAGGAGCTGAGGGATTAAAAGCTTTCTACAATAAACTTGGATTTGGGGAAAAGACAGGTATAGAGCTTCCTAATGAAACAAGTGGTAAGATAGCATTTAAATATGAAACAGAAATACTTAATGCTTCATTTGGACAAGGTATACTTACAACAAGTATTCAAAATGTTAAAGCACTTACTGCAATAAGCAATGATGGAGTCCTTTTACAACCATACATAATAGATAAAATAGTAGATCCCGATACAGGAGAAGTAGTATATCAGGGTGGCAAGAAAGAACTTGATCGTGTAGCATCTAAAGAAAACGTACAAAAGATTAGAAGTCTTATGAGAAGTGTTATTAATGGTACATACGAGACTTCTACGGGATATTATTACTATATGAAAGGATATGACTTCATAGGTAAGACAGGAACAGCACAGGTAGCTAGAACAGATGGTAAAGGTTATTATAAAGATCAAACTATCCTAGGACTTGCTGGAATGTTCCCGGGAAATGATCCACAAGTAATAATATATATGGCTATAAAGAATCAAGCTAACAATGTAACTGCACCAAGAAAAAAGATGATTCAAAGTATAGTTAAGAATGTATCTAAATATTTAGAAATCTATGATGAATCTAAAATTAATACAGTTAAACTACAAGAAGTAATAACTCCTAGCTTTACTAATAAAGATTTAGAATATGCTAAGAGTAGAATGAGTTCATATGGAATAAATACAATAGTACTTGGTAATGGAGAAAAAGTAGTAGATCAGTATCCTAAAGCAGGTATTAAGATAAATAAAATAGATAGAGTTATACTTCTAACTAATTACGATACGCTAACTATGCCAAACTTAGTTGGTCTATCTATGAAAGATGTTAAAGCTATAATGAGCTTAATGAACATCAAATATGAGACAGTAGGTAGTGGATTTGTAACTAGTCAAGATATTAAAAAAGAAACAGTACTAAATAAAGATGAAATAGTTCATCTAAGATTTACTACTGCTCCTAAAGAACAACCTAAAGAAGAGCCAAATAAAGAAGAAAAAAAGTGAAGCTAAATGCTTCACTTTTATATTGCTCTATATTTATCTTTTCCTTTGAATGGATTCTTAGGATCTATTCTATCTATAAATAATATTCCATTTAAATGATCTATTTCATGTTGGAATACTATTGCAAGTTCTTCTCTTGCTCTTATCTTAATTGGATTACCATCCATATCAAATCCCTCTACAGTAACTCTAGCACATCTAGGTACTATACCAACTGTTTCTCTATTGATAGATAAGCATCCCTCTCCATCTTCAACATATATCTTTTCTTTAGATTCACTTACAATCTTAGGATTGATAACTATATATGTATTAAACTTTCCTTCTTCATATTCATGAACTATAGTTATATATCTTTTAAGTACACCAATTTGTACTGCACTCATTCCCATACCAGGTCTAAGCCCATATTTACCACATAATTCATCAATTTGACTATTAGTTAAGTATTCTACCATCAATCTGATGTTTTCTTTATCTTCATCAGTTAAAGGGAATACTACATCTTCACTTTTCTTTCTTAATATTTTATCTTTTTCATCTATTATATCTTTTGGTACTAGCATATATTTCACCCCAACAATCATTTATAATTTTATCATATTTTTCCTTTATTTTAAAGGATTTTAATAAAATATCTTAAAGAGTAGCCTTTTTTAGGTTATAATACTTCTTAGAGGTAATATATGGATGATTATATAAAAGGACATGTTACTAAAATAATATTTCAAGGTGATACTGGTTATATTGTTGGAATATTTAGAGTTAAAGATGCTTCCAGTAAATATGAACATTTTATAAATAGTTCAATATCATTTACTGGTTATTTTCATGAATTAAATTTAGATGATAATTATGCCTTTTATGGGTCTATAGTTAATCATCCTAAATATGGAGAACAGTATAGTGTTACTAAGTATGAAAGATTAAAGCCAGAAGAGAAAGATTCTATTATAGAGTTCTTATCTGGTGGTTTATTTAAAGGAATAGGAGAGAAGACTGCCAAGAAGATAGTAGATATCTTAGGTGATGATGCACTTAATACTATTTTGGAAAGACCAGAGAATTTAATACTTATACCGATGATAACTAAAAAACAAATAGATACACTACATAATACTATGGTAGAGTACGAATCTAGTTATAATACTATACTTGAATTAAATGAGCTAGGCTTTACTACTAAAGATAGTATGATTATATATAACAAATATAAAACTAATACTTCTAGAATAATAGATGAAGACCTTTATAGATTATTTTTTGATATTAAAGAGATTAATTTTAAGAAGATAGATTCTATTGCGTTAAAGTGTGATTATAAAAGAGAAGATGAAAGAAGAATTAAAGCATGTATCATCTATACTATGGAAGAGTTAACTAATACTTTGGGTCACTGTTATTTCAATATTAATGATATATATAAATATACAGTTATGTATCTAGGAGTTAGAATTAGTGAAGAGTTATTTATCGAATGCATCAATAAGTTAATTTTAGATATTAAAGTAGTTAAAGAAGACGATAGATATTATCTAATAGATATGTGGGAAGCAGAGAATTATATATCTAAGAGAATAACTAGTTTAGCAAAGAGTGCTAAAGAAGTAGTTAAAGATATCGATAAGAAGATTACTAATATAGAGCATGATTACAATATTACTTATAATGAAGAGCAATTAAAGGCTATTAAAGATAGTGTTACAAGCAATTTCTTAATAATATCAGGAGGCCCTGGAACAGGTAAGACCACTATAGTAGAATCTATAGTTAATCTATATAAAGACGTTAATAAACTTAGTTATCATGAACTAACAGAAAAGCTTGTTCTATTAGCACCTACTGGTAGAGCAAGTAAAAGATTATCTATTAAGACACATTTACCTGCATCTACTATTCATAGCTTTCTTAAATGGAATAAAGAACAAGATAGATTTAATGTAAATGAAAAGAATAAAGCTTCATGTAAGATAGTTATAATAGATGAAGCTAGTATGATAGATGTACCATTATTTAATAGTTTACTTAAAGGGTTATATAATGATACTAAGATAATTATGGTAGGAGATTACAACCAGCTTCCTAGTGTAGGACCTGGACAACTATTAAAAGATTTAATTGAAAGTGATGTACTTCCAGTAGTATATTTAAAGACTTTATATAGACAAAAAGAAAATTCTAATATTATTACTCTTGCACATGATGTAAATAAAGGAGAAGTAAACGAAGAAGTATTTAATAGTGGTGATGATCTAGAGTTTATTAATAGTGATAATATTTTAGAGACAATAGTAAACGTATCTAAGAAATATAAGAATACTAATTATGAAGAATTCCAAGTACTTGCACCTCTATATAAAGGGCTATATGGAATAGATAATATTAATGTTTATTTACAAGATATATTTAATCCTAAAGATAAGAGTAAGAATGAAATTAAAATAGGAGATATTACATATAGAGAAAACGATAAGATATTGCAACTAGTTAATATGCCTGATGAGAGAGTATTTAATGGAGATATAGGTACAATAATATCTATAGATAAAAAAGAAATATTAGTAGATTTCGATACTAATGAAGTAAGATTTACTCCTAGTACTTATTCTAATTTTAAACTAGGATATGCAATAAGTATTCATAAGAGTCAAGGAAGTGAATTTGATATAGTTGTACTTCCTATATCTGATACATATGGAAAGATGCTATATAAGAAACTATATTATACTGCAATTACAAGAAGTAAAAAGAAACTAATACTTATAGGTAACTCTGAAGCACTTAAATTTGCTAGTCATAATAATTTATCTGATATTAGAAGAACTACTATAAAAAATAGAATTATTAACTCATATAATAGTGAAGATATGATATAATTTATATAGAATAGAAAGGATACTTTAATATGGAAGATAAAGTTGATGTAAAGGAAGAAAAGAAAAAAAGTGGTGTTCTTGTAGGTATTCTAACGTTTTTAATAGTATTAGCAAGCATTTCAATAATATTTTTTGCATTTTAATTAGACATATTTTTGTATGTCTTTTTATATTGTTATGTTATAATTATTTTAGAATAGGGAGGAGAGAATATGGAAGAGGAAAAGAAACCAGTTGAAGAGAAGCCTGTAGAAATTAAACCTGAAGAAAAGAAAGAGAAAGATAAATCTAAAAACTTATTTATTATACTTATTGTTGGAGTAGTTCTAATAATAATAGCACTTATAGTAAGTTTAATTATAACTAATGCAGGTCAACCTAAGAAGAAAGAAGAAATATCACAAAAAGAAGAATTAGGATACGAAATACTTGATAATGAAGAAGTAACAAAGATTGTTGCTAATTATATCTTAGTAAATGATAAAGATTGTAGTGGAGAATTATATCCAATATTTATTAATGATACTATTGAAGCAAAAGATCTAGATAAAGACTTTGTTATTGATACAATAGCAAGTTATGCATATGAAAATGAAGAAGTTCCTAAAGAAGGACCACTTGTAATAACACAAGAGAAATATAAATCTATTGGAACTAGATTATACGGAAAAGCATTTAATGGTGAAGTACCACAAGAACATAATAAGAATATGGTTATTAAACATGCTGATAATGGTGATTTAGAGATTACTAAGGCTGAAATTACTCAACCTTGCCAAGTAACTACAAGTCATTTTAAAGTAAGTACTAATAAACTTAAAGATGATATTTTAACTGTTAATGTTAAAACAGCATTCTCTAAAAAGATTGACTATGATACTTCATTACAATATAGAGATGCTAAATTAAAGAATGTTATTGGTGTAGCTGATATTGGAAAAATCGATTATGAATCATATTATCCAAGAGGAGATATGTATAGATTAACTTTCCAAAAATTTGATAATACATATATGTTTGTAAAGTCAGAATTATTAAGTAAATAATATTGACGTAAAATTACAAAATTTAACTTTAAATAAGTATGATATTTTGATAGAATTAATATCGAAAATAGGAGGATAAAAAGATGGAAGAAGAAAAGAAAGAAGAAGTAATAACAAATGAAGAACCTGTAGTAGAAACATTAAGTGAAACTCCTGCTGTTGAATCACTTGATGATACTCCAGTAGTAGAAAAATTAGATGATACAGGTGTTATGCCTGCTGTAGAAGCAGCTCCAGAACCTGAAGCACCTGCTCCTGTAGTTGAACCAGCAGCACCAGCACCAGAGGCTGCACCAGAAGCCCCAGCTGTAGAAAGTATTGCAGAACCTGCACCAGCTGAAGCACCTGCTCCTGTAGTTGAACCAGCAGCACCAGCTGAAGCACCAGCACCTGAACCAACACCAGCTCCTGCTCCTGAAGTAAAACCAGAGCCTGTAAAAGAAGAGCCAAAGAAAGAAAAAGAACCAAAGAGTACTAAAGACAAAATCTTATTAGTAGTAATCATTGTTGGTTTAATAGCAATCGTTGGTCTTGGAGCTAATATGATTTTAAATGGTAATAAAGAAAATGAATTACCAAATGATGAAGGAAGCGGATCAGAACAAGAGCCTGAAACTAAACCAACTGTAAATATTAGCGAAGAGAAAATGCTTGATATTTATGAAAATACATTTAAACAAATAGATGGAAATGTAATCATTTATGATGATGCAGATGGAACTGGAACTCTTTACAATAAGACATATGCTGAATTATTTACTGATTCAGAAGTTGATTTCCAAAGCAAATTTGCTGATACTGCTAAAAAGATGGAATTGACTCATCAAATTGGTAACTATCCATTAAATGGTGATCATGATGTTGAACAACATAAACAAATTTATGAATCAATATTTGGTGGTAAGACATTTGAAGCAGTTGAATATAAAGTAGATGAATTATTCGATTGTAAAGCAACTGAAGGTAAATATACTTGTTCAGGAGTTATAACTGGAGGACTTGCAACACCTAAACTTACACTTGTTAAATACGTAGATGGAGTTCAAGATGAAAATAAACTATTATTAACTGTATATGCTGTTAAAACAAATACTGAAACTAAAGAATGGACTTCTAAAGGTAAAGCAGTAGAAGGATTAAAAGGATTAGACCAAAGTGCTTTCTTTGGAGAGACTTATGATTCAGTATTAACAGGATGCAAATATAACTTAGTTTATGATATAGATGCAGAAGGAACTAAACTTGTATCTGTTAAACCAGTAGATTAAAAAGAAACTTAAATAGTTTCTTTTTTTTATGCTATAATGTTTATAGTATAGGAGTTTATATGGAAACACTATTTATTGAAGATGAAGAGAAAAACAGTATCATTGATTTAGAAAATGAAGAGATTAGTGGTTATTCATTTTTTAAAGATGGCAGAGTAGAACCAATTAATTCTAGTGTTTTAAATGTTTTTAATTCATTCTTTTTATCAAATAATTATACTGAACTTCCTAAATATAAAGGTTATAATGTAGTACTTGATAATGAGACTGGTTTTAAACACTATTTTAAAGATGATAGCGAAGACTTCTTAATGTTCTTTGATATGAATGGCGAAGATGTAACTATATATAGTTCTGTAATTAATAGTAAATTAGAAGAAAATCATGTTTTTGATAGAGAAAATTATACTGTTAAAGCAAGAGCATTTAAACTTGGAAAAAATCTAGTCAAAGCAACTGCTACTGGGCTTGTTGGTGTAATGCTATTTTTGGCTTCACTAAATACTGCTTATGTTGCACTTAATCCAGAAGAATCTAAAGATTATAGAAATCAACCTCTTGGAAGAATCGTTACAGATTTAAAATGGGTATCCACTGATGAAGCGATAAGAATGATAATGTCTTCTAAAAATCTTAGTGATAAAGATAAAAAGTTTTTAGCTAATAGAGACTTATTTGATGACTTACTTCCATATATAAATCAATCTAGTGAAGCAAAGTATCTTTTATATAAGAAGTTAGATAACTTAACTGTTAAGACATATGATAATACTAATATGCATAATAATGGTTTTTATTCAATTGGAGACTTAGATGCACTTTATATCGCAGAAAGCTCTATAAATGATTATTACGATGATGTAATATCTCATGAATTTATACATCTACTTCAAAAGAATTATTACTATAATGTTATTACTGAAGCTTGTGCTGAGATTTTATCTTCAGAGTATTTTGATGAAGCTCAACCATACTCTTATCACGAAGAAGTAAAAGAAGTAAAAAAACTAATGGAAATTATTGGACCAGTGCCAATACTTAAATATATATGTGCTGATGATTTTGCAGCGATAGAAAGGGAAGTAATACCATATTTCTCAGCTGAAGAACTAGATGAATTTAGAGATGCACTTCATAAAAAAGATGTAAGTAATCCTGAATATAATGATGATGAAAAACATATTCAAATGGTTAAACTAGATCATTTGCTATGTGAGTTATTTGAAAGAAAGTTTGGCTATCCAGCTAGCGAAGATCATGTAATGGCTGGACTTAATACTGATACAGTTGGTAGATGCTACTTTAATAGTAAAAAACAAACAGGACAGTATAATTACACAATCCACCCGGTTGATGTTAATATTTCACTTGAAGACGCATGTAATTTTAATATAGTAAATATGTATCAAGAATATGGAAATAATAGAGTTCCTGTTTCATATGAAGATTATATGAACAGTAATTATGATTTAAATAGAAGATTAGAGTTTGGAATTAACTCTTTGTGTCCAGTTGATATTGCTTGTGGTGATGACAATCAGTTACATGTACATGTTCATGGTGAAGAGCACTGGGGTATGGAAGATGTTAACACTGCAATAGCAAATAGATCATCTAGACATAAATAAGGACTTGAAACAAATAGTATTATTTGTTAGAATAATAATGAATTAAATATTTATAGGCGATGACGAAAGATGAGTACTATAAAGATTCTTTTAAGAGAGACTATGTATGGTGAGAATAGTTAAAGATATTTATAGGAAGCTACTTTTATGAGTCTATCGGGAGACCGTTATGTCAATTAAGATCAAAGTAGGATGGTACCGCGAATTATCGCTCCTACATTGGTCTTTTTTCTTTTGTAAGGAGGTATATATGAAACTAATACTTATATGTGGTAAAGCTGATAGTGGCAAAGATGCATTTGGAGAGATACTTAAAGAAGAGTTTAATTCTCATAAGAGAAAAGCTTGTATCTTAAAGATAACTGCGCCACTTTATAGATATGCTAAAGATTATTTTGGATGGGATGGAAAAGATAGTACTAAACCTAGAGATTTACTTCAAGAGTTAGGTATTGAAGTAATTAAAGAAAAGATGGGTATGACAACATTCCTTCTAGATAGATTAAAAGATGATATTAAAGTACTAGATAACTATTTTGATGTAGGAATTATTACTGATGGTAGATTAATTAGTGAATGTGAATACTTAAAAAAGAACTTTAATAGTGTTAAAATTATAAAATTAGTTAGAAATAAAGATAATAATCTTACAAGTAAACAAAAAAAACATATTACTGAAACTGATCTAGATAACGATTATGAATTTGATTATGTAGTAGAAAATACTTCAAAAGAAAAACTAATAGAGAAAGCTAAAGAGATATTTAACTGGGAAAGAACATATGAGATTGCTATAGATGGACCATGTGCAGTTGGTAAGAGTACTACTGCTAAAGCAATTGCTAAGAAACTTGGATTCCTATATATAGATACTGGCGCGATGTATAGAGCACTAGGTCTTTATATGATCAATAATAAGATAGATATTAACGATGAGAAAAAAGTAGTAGCAGAACTACCTAAAATAGATGTAGATATCAAATATAAAGATGGAGAACAAGTAGTATATTTAAATCATAAAAATGTTAATGATTTAATTAGAACTAACGAAGTATCTAATAGTGCTTCAATAATAAGCCCATATCCTAAAGTAAGAGAGAAATTACTATATATGCAAAGAGATTTAGCATATAGAAATAATGTTATTATGGATGGAAGAGATATAGGAACTGTAGTACTTCCTAATGCTGATTTAAAGATATATTTAACTGCTGATGAAGATGAAAGAGCATTAAGAAGAAAACTAGATTATGAACTTAAAGGATTATCTATGAACTTAGAAGAAGTTAAAAAAGAAATCCTAGAAAGAGATTATAGAGATACACATAGAGATGTATCTCCACTTAAGAAAGCAAATGATGCTGTTGTAGTAGATACAACTAATTATTCTATAGATGAAGTAAGAGATAGAATAATAGAACTATTTAATGAGAAGAGGTAATAATATGAGATATATGACAAGTACAGAAATCAGAAATATGTGGTTTGATTTCTTTAAAAGTAAAGGACATGCTGTTATAGAAAGTGCTTCTTTAATACCAGAAGACGATGATAGCTTATTCTTTATAAATGCTGGTGTTACACCACTTAAAAAGTATTTCGATGGTAGTGTAGTACCTGATAATAAAAGATTAACAAGTATACAAAAATGTATAAGAACAAATGATATTGAAAATGTTGGAGTTACTAAAAGACATCAAACATTATTTGAAATGATGGGTAACTTCTCAGTTGGAGATTACTTTAGAAATGAAGCTTTAGAGTTCGCATATGAACTACTTACTAGCGAAAAGTATTTTGCTATACCTAAAGAGAAAATATATGTAACAGTTTATGTAGATGATGATGAAACTGCTAATAAATGGGTTAGTTTAGGACTAGATGCTGATCATGTAGTAAGACTTGAAGGAAACTTCTGGGAAATTGGTAGTGGACCATGTGGACCTGATACTGAGATATTCTTCGATAGAGGAGAAAAATATGATCCTAATGGTGATGCCTTAGATAACTTTAGAAAAGATGAAGATCAAGAAAGATTCGTAGAGATTTGGAATAACGTATTTAGTCAGTATAATAGTGAGCCAGGTAAAGAAAGAAGTGAATATAAAGAACTTCCTCATAAGAATATAGATACTGGTGCAGGACTAGAAAGATGGTGCTGTATATTCCAAGATGTAGACTCTAACTTCGATACAGATTTATTTGTACCTATTATTAAGAAAATAGAAGAGTTATCTGGAAGCACTTATCATGGAGAGACTCCATTTAAAGTAATAGCAGACCATATAAGAGCACTTACTAACGCTTTAAGTGATGGATGCGTATTTGGTAATAGTGGAAGAGATTATGTCCTTAGAAGACTTCTTAGAAGAAGTGTTAGATTAGGAAGAAAGATTGGTTTTGAAGAACCATTCATGTATAAACTAGTAGATACAGTAGTAGAAATAATGAAAGAAAGTTATCCTAAACTAGAAGAGAACAAAGCTACTGTTAAATCATTAATACTTGAAGAAGAAAAACTATTTAATAAGACTCTTAGTCAAGGAGAAAAGAAACTTTCTGAATTAATGGAGACTAATAAAGATAGTAAGACTATTAGTGGTTATGATGCATTTAAACTTTATGATACATATGGATTCCCATTTGAACTTACTCTAGAATATCTAGAAGAAGAAGGATTTACTGTATCTAAAGAAGAATTCGATAAATATATGGAAGAAGCTAAAAAACTAGCTAAAGATGCACGTAAAGATGATTTAGGAATGAATATTCAAAATGAAGCTCTTCTTAACTTTACTAAAGAATCTAAATTTACCTATGAAAAGTTTGAGTTAGACTCTAAAGTAGTAGGATTATTCAAAGATGGAGAAGAGACTGACTCTATTACTGATGAAGGATATGTTGTTACTGAAGAGACTCCATTCTATGCTGAAATGGGAGGTCAAGTAGCAGATATTGGTACAATTACTGGTAAAGGATTAAATGCTGACGTAGTAGACGTTAAGAAAGCTCCTAATGGACAACATCTACATAAAGTAATTATTAATGAAGGATCTATTAAACTTGGAGATAAACTTACTCTTAAAATAGATGAAGAAAGAAGAAAGAGAATTAGAGTAAATCACTCAGCAACACATATTATTCAAAAAATGTTACAAGATACTTTATCTAGTAATATCCACCAAGCAGGAAGCTATGTAGATGATGAAAGATTAAGATTTGACTTTGTATACACTGGAAAGATTACTGATGATAATATCATTCTAGTAGAAGATAAAGTTAAAGAGTTTGTAGCTAATAATTATAAAACTAATATTATGGAGAAGTCTTTAGATGAAGCTAAAGAAATGGGTGCTATGGCACTATTCTCTGATAAATATAAAGATGTAGTTAGAGTAGTTCAAATAGGATCTTCAATCGAACTTTGCGGTGGTACTCATATCGAATGTACTGACGAAGTTAAAAACTTTGCTATTCTAGGAGTAGAAAGTAAAGGAAGTAATCTATATAGACTTGAAGCTACTACTAATGAAAATGTAGTTACATTAATTAATAAAGCTTGTGCTAACTATATCGATTCTATTAAGACACAACTTGCCAAAGCTCAAGATATCTTATATAACGCTAAGAAAGATGGTATAGAGCTTGATTTCAATGTTAAATTAGAAGAAGATCAAAAAGCTAGTTATAGAGCTATTATCTATTACAAGAAAGAACTAGAAAGGGTTCAAGGAGAAGTTAAAGCATTAGAGAAAAAATATCAAGAAGAAAAGTCTAAGAAGTTCTCAAGTAACTTAGATAGTTATACAGATGATAAAAAGGAAATTAATGGAGTAGAGGTAGTAATTAAGAAACTTGATAATGCTGATATGAATTCACTTAAAGATTTAATTGATAAAGTAGCTAATGGATTAAAAGGAATAGTATTCTTTATCAATGCTAAAGGAGATAGCGCAAACTTCTTATGTAAGTCTAATAGTGATAAAGTAAAAGCTGGAGACTTAATGAAAAAAGTATGTGAGTTCACTAGTGGTAGAGGAGGAGGATCTCCTACATTTGCTCAAGGTGGAGCAAGTAATATAACTGACTACGATAAAGTAATTGAATTCATTACAAATGAGATTAAATAAAAGAGATAGCAATATCTCTTTTTTCATATTTTTACATAAATAGTGATATATAGAATATGCTATAATTATAGTGAGGTGATAATATGTATACAATTTGTTTAGTAGAAGATGAAGAGAGTTTATCAAACCTTATAAAGACATATTTAGAAAAAGAAGGATACGAAGTAATACAGTTCTTTACTGGTAAAGATGCAATGAACTATATTGGTAATAAAGCTAATCTATGGATACTTGATATCATGCTATCAGATGATATTACTGGATACGATATCATCAAAGAGATTAGAGCTAAAGATACTAATATACCAGTTATATTTACTTCAGCTAGAGATAAAGATATAGATAAGATTATTGGACTAGAAATGGGTAGTGATGACTATTTAACTAAGCCTTATTCAACTAAAGAGTTAGTTCTAAGAGTAAATAATCTTATAAATAGAATATATAAAGATAAAGATATGAGTAAACTATCATATTATGATTCTTATGTAATAGATATCAATAGAAGATCTTGTAAAGAAAATGATAAAGAGATTAAATTAACTACTTTAGAGTTTGATTTATTATTACTCTTTTTAAATAATAAGAATAAGACTTTCTCAAGAGAAGAGATACTAACTAGTATTTGGGGAGAAGACTACTTTGGTAGCGATAGAGCAGTAGATGACTTAGTAAGAAGATTGAGAAAGAAAATGCCTAAACTTAATGTATCTACTGTATATGGATATGGGTATAGATTATCATGAAATTCATAGGTAATAAGCTTGGTAGACAATTATTAGTTATACTAGTACTAGTGTTCGATATAGTACTTATCAACATACTTATATTTATTCCTAGAAGTATGACTCCCATATATGAGAGTATGATCTATAATACTTTAAAGAATCCCTTGGATATGGTTAATACTAATTTTAAAGAAAATACTTATAGAAATGGTATAGTATACGTCTATTATTTCGATAATAATGTATTTACTAGTGGTAACTATGATAAACATATTCATGTAGATATTAATAAGCTAGAAGATTATTTAACTGATGAATATGGTAATTTTGAAAAAGGTGGTAATAAATATTATTATTATGTATCTATAGAAGCTGATTCTAAGAAAGTTGCTATAGCTAATGAGAATTACTTTTCTAATATAAGAGATAGAATTATTCTTACAGTAATAGGTATATTTTTAGCAAGTTTCTTAATTACTGGATTAATAGTATTTATATGGACTAGTCTAATAGTAAGAAAGATAGGTAAACTTAAAAATAAAGTAGATAATATCGATAATGATAATTATAATCATGAAGTAAACTTCTTCTTAGATGATGAGATTAAATCACTTGCTTTATCTATAGAGGATGCAAGAGTTAATCTTAAAGAAGAAGAGGAATATAAAAACTCGATGTATCAGAATATCTCTCATGACTTTAAGACTCCTATAACAGTTATTAAAAGCTATATAGAAGCAGTAGAAGATGGTGTAGAAGATAAAGATGAAGCTCTAAAAGTAATTAAACAGCAGACAGATAAATTAGAGAAGAAAGTATATTCACTTCTATATTTGAATAAACTAGAATATTTAAAAGATAAACCAGATGAGAATATGACTTATATAAATATTAAAGAAGTAATAGATTCATCCGTAGAGAAGTTTAAATATCAAAGAAAAGATGTAGAAATAATTACTAAGATAGATAATAGTAAGTTTTATGGAACTGTAGATCTATGGGAAACTATAATAGATAATATCTTAAATAATTTTATTAGATATGCAGAGAATAAGATTAAGATAATAGTAAAGAATAATAAGATACTTTTATATAACGATGGACCTAATATAGATGAGAAATTAATTAACGATATGTTTAATCCATTTAAGAAAGGTATTAAAGGACAGTTTGGACTAGGATTATCTATAGTAAAGAAGACACTTAACTTACTTAATTACGATATTAATATAGAGAATAATAAGAAAGGTGTATCATTTATAATTAGTAAGAGAAATAACAAGTAATAGTTATTTCTCTTTTATATTATGATATAATTAATAAGAGGTGCTTTATGATTAGTTTTATTATACTTCATTATAAAAATATAAGTGATACAATAGAATGTATTGAATCTATAAATAAACTTAATGATAAGAATATATCTATAATAGTAGTAGATAATAATACTCTAAGTAAAGAAGATGAAAAACTACTAAATAAGTATGATATAGATTTAATTAAGAATGATTCTAATCTTGGATATGCTAAAGCTAATAATATTGGAGCATCTTTTGCTATTAAGAAATATCATCCTAACTTTATAGCAGTTATCAATAACGATACAGTTATCAAGGATAAGAACTTCACTAAGATAATTAGAGAAGATTATAATAAATATAAATTTGATATATTAGGTCCTAGAATAGATACTAATAAAGGAGAAAGTGTTAATCCATTTCCAGTATTTAAAACTCTAGAAGAAGTAGAAGAACAAATTAAATACAGAGAGAAATTAGTAAAGATTTATAGTAATCCTATGCTTAATGCTTCATTATGCATATATATGAGTTTAAAAAGAGTATTTGTTAAACCAAGACACTTAGTAAATGGAGAACATTTTGAAGAGAATGTAGCACTTCATGGATGCGCAATAATATTCTCTAAGAAGTATTATGAAAGATATAAGAATATATTCTATAATGAGACTTTCTTATATCATGAAGAAGAATTTATTTATCAAAGAGTACTTAGAGATAAATTAAAATCTATATATGATCCAAAACTATCTATATTCCATAAAGAAGGAGCTAGTTTAAATAAGAGTTTTGAATCTAATGAAAGAAAGAAATTAATATTTAGAAATAAAGAGATAATTAAGTCTTTAAAATTGCTTAAGAAAGTTATCGAGGAGGGTAAAGATGAATAAGAAAATATCAGTTATAGTACCTGTATATAACGTTGAGAAATATTTAGAGAAATGTTTAGAATCTATAGTTAATCAAACTTATGATAATTTAGAAATAATACTTGTTAATGATTGTTCTACAGATGGTAGTGAAGAGATTATTAAGAAGTTTAAATCAAAACATAAAAATATATTATATTTTAAAAATGAAAAGAATAGTGGAGCTGCATATTCGAGAAATGTTGCTTTAAAGAAAGCTACTGGTGATTATATAGGATTTATCGATTCTGATGACTATGTTGAACCTGGATACTTTGAAGGGCTAATGAATAGCATTAAAAAAGAAAAAGCAGATATAGCAGTTTGTGATATTAATATTATAGATACAGATAAAGGTACTACTTTTAGAAGTAAGAGTGGAACAAGTGATAATAATAAAGAAGATTTTATCAACAATGGATTAGCTGCTAGTCCTGCTAATAAGTTATTTAAAAGAGAAGCATTATTATATGATTTTAAAGCAGGTATGATGAATGAAGATTTAGCTGTAGTAATACCAAGTGTTATTAAAGCTAAAAAGGTAGTATATAATCCAGATGTTACATATAATTATGTTCAAAGAAATTCATCTGTTCAAAATCAAGGTTTAACAATGAAGAGATTCGATATTTTCAAAGCAGTAGATGATACTCTTGAAAGAATCAAAGATGTTAAAGATTATGATGACTATAAACAAATGATAACATTCCAACAATTATTCTTCTTATATTTATATGTATTTACTAAAGAGAAGAAATTCTTTAAGAGATTAAAATATTTTAGATTATATTATAAAAATATTAAAAAGTATGATATGCGTCATAATAAATATGTTAAGAAGTTTGTTGATGAAGCTGGTAAAAAACATAGAGCATACTTTAAAGCAATATTATTTACTGAATATAGAGGTTTATGTTTAGCATCTAATATACTAGTTAGAATATATGATATATTAAGAAAGTTATTCTATCATGATACTATTAGACCAGATATAAATATGGATTTACTTATTAAAGAAGCAAAAAGACAAAGTAAGATGAAAGAATCAAAAGTATCTATATCTGTAATAGTACCTAACTATAATTATGATAGATTCTTATATCAAAGAATTTATAGTATTCTATATCAAAAAGTAAAAATTAAAGAGCTATTAATACTCGATGATTGTTCTAAAGATGATAGTAGAAAAACTATAGATAAGATAGTTAAGAATTTAGAGAAATATATAGATGTTAAAAAAGTATATAACGATACTAACTCTGGTAGTGCATTTAAACAGTGGGAGAAGGGATTTAAACTAGCTAAAGGAGAATATGTATGGATAGCAGAAGCAGATGACTACTGTACTGATAAACTTCTTAAGAGTATAGTTAAACCAATACTAAAAGATAAAGATATAATGATAAGTTATGCTGATACAGCATTTATAGAAACAGATGGTAAGATACAGCTTAGAACTATAGTTCCTGAAATAGATATTAGAAAGACAGGACATTGGAATAAAGACTTTGTAGATGATGGAGTAGAGGAAATACTTAATTATGCATTTTTAAATTGTACTATTGCTAACGTATCTTCTTGTATATTTAAAAATGGAGATTATTCTAAAGAACTTGCTATGTCTAGAAACTTTAAACAAGCTGGAGACTGGATGTTCTATATAAATATGATGAGAAAAGGTAAGATTTCATTTATTGCAAAACCATATAATTTTTATAGAGTTCATGGTAGTAATGTAAGTAGTGTATTCGATAAAGAAAAGCATTTAAAAGAAATTCTTACAATATATGATTATAATTCTAAGGAGTTTCCTTTAAAGAAATGGCATAAAGAAGAACAAGAAAAAAGAATAAAATTCTTAAAGAAAGTATGGGATGTAAAGTAATTACTTTACATCTTTTTCTTTATTGATAAAAACTATTAATATGATACAATAAATATAGATAATAGGAGTGATAGCATGAGATGTATTAAATGTGGTTATGACAATCTTGAAGGAATGCGATATTGTGTTAGCTGTGGATCTGAGCTTATTACTGTTGAAGAGAAATCTAAAAGAGCAGAAGAAAGTAAAAAAGGATTAGTATTTTTATATATAATTATTGGAGTATTAGTAGTAGTACTTCTAGTAGTATTAGGATTTGTTATATTTGGAGGAGGACCTATTGCAGGTAAGGCTCCTGATAAACCTGGACCAATAGATGAGAAGACATCTGTTGCATCAGATACAGTAGGACAGTGGAAATGCTCTACTGATGCAACAACTACTAAATATAATTTAATGATTCAATTGAATGAAGATGGAACATTTATCTTTGGACCAATACCAGGATATGAAACAAATTATGTCGGAGGAAGATTTACTTCTAATTCATATAATGCACAAGATTCAACTGGACAATACAACTTATATAGTTTAAATATGAAACAACAAGTAATAGTAGACAATGGTCAAAAGACTGAAGGAGTTAATGAAGTTAACTATTCAGTAGCAGTTAATAAAGATAAGACTAAATCAATGTTTACTAATGGTTCATCTGGTACAACATATTATTGTAGTAAATAAAAAGAGCTTTATAGAGTAGTCAACTAAAAATAGACACTTTATAAAAAGAACTTTAAAACCCTGATTCAGTTTTATACTGAATTGGGGTTTTATATTTTAATGCATAACTTGGTCTTTCATTATTGTAATAATCAATATATAATTTAATTAGATTTGAAACGTCATTAGAATGTTTCAAATCAAAATCAATAAACAATTCTTCTTTAATCCAACCGTTTAATGATTCATTTACTGGATTATCTGTAGGTGTACCAGCTCGACTCATTGATCGTTGAATATTAAATTCATTAAGAAGATTGTTGTATTTCTTAGAAGAATAAACTGGACCTTGATCTGTATGTAGAATAATCTGGTCTTCAATTTTTTCTTCTTTTATTTTGCTCAAAACTTGATTTAAACCATCATAATAAGTTCTTCTATCTCCTTTTCTAGAAGATAGCCCATATCCAAGTATTTCTTTGTTCCATGCATCGAAGTACATTGTTAATTCATAATATGTGGATTTAACCCAGAACGCAGTCATATCCGAAACAATTACCTCATATGGTCTAGTTAAATATTTCCATCCATTCCACACTAAATTACTAAATGTTTCATGCTCCTCATCTGGCTTCTTCCATTGATAATGTTTCCCTTGATATCTTATATTTTCATACTTACATAATCTATGAACATAATTATCTGTATAATAAACTCCATATAGATTCCTAATATGATGATTTATCCATCTATATCCATGTGCTTTATGTTTATTGTGAACTTTTTTTATTAACTCTAAATCACTTTGTCTTGTGATTTCTCTTAGAGGGGGATTTTCTTTCCTATATTTCCATTTGTAGTATCCTGATCTACTTATAGACATATATTCACATAATAATTTAATAGAATATTTATATTTATATTCATCAACTATTTTGTATTCCTGTCGAATGTAGTAACGAATTCCTTTTCGGCCCCAACTCCTTTCACCATATAACCTTTTTTTAATCTTGCTATTTCAATTTCCTTTTTCATTAATTCAAGTTCTAATTCTTCAATTTTGTTTTTTGGTTTTCTAAAATGTAATCCTGCATGTGGATTACTATTTTTTGCTTTCCCAGTTTGTGATTTTAATCCTTCCAATCCTTGCTCTTCATATTTTTTCACCCAATTCCATATTAGTGATTTAGAAATATTATATTTATGACATACCTTTGCCTGACCAATTTTATAATATTCTTTTACTATTTTTTCTTTCTCTTCTGGTGTTCTCATATTACTACTCATTTTTATCATCTCCTTACCTAAATTCTAACATAGAAAAAGTAGACAGTTCTTTTTTTACTTGTCTACTTTTAATTTACCACTCTATTAAGCTCTTTTTTAAATTAACTAATATCTTTATCTACAATTATATTAAATTTATAATCTTTATAAGTATTATTTAATTCTTTAATTATTTCTTTATTAATATTATCGATATTCTTTTCATCAAAGTCATATATTATATCGAATGTAACTAGTTTTTCTTTTTCATCTATAAAGAATCCATGTACTTCTAATATATTTTCATATCTTTTTATTATCTTCTTTATATCTTTTTTAATCTTATTACCAAGATTAGAAGTATTATTAGAAGCATATATACCTATAGTCATTATAATGTCGTATTTTTGATATATAGCATATTCTATCTTCTTAGATAAGTTATGTATTTCTTTTGCAGTCATATCATCATCTAGCTCTATATGAACACTACCTATCATAGTAAGAGGTCCATAATTATGAAGTATTAAGTCATATACACCTTTAACTTCTTTATATTTATTTATTTCATTAATAATCTTGCTTTTAATCTCTTCATTGATTCTTTTACCTATAATATCATTTATAGGGTCTTTAAACATTTCTATAGCACTCTTAATAATAAATGATGATATTATTAGACCAATATAACCATCTACGTTTATATGTCCAAATATAAATATTAGAGCACCAATCAAAGTAGATAGAGAAAGTATAGAATCAAATATAGCATCGTTTCCTGATGCAACTAATGTATCTGAGTCATACTCTTTACCTTTTTTCTTAACATAAGTACCAAGTATTATCTTAGTAACTATTGCTATTATAATTATTATTAAAGTATATACTGAATAATCTGGTTTAACTGGATCAATTATCTTGGATATAGACTCAAGTAGGGCAGAAACACCAGTAATAAGAATAATTATAGCTACTACCATAGTAGTAAAATATTCTATTCTTCCATGACCATAAGGATGCTCTTTATCAGGTGCTTTATTAGATAGTTTGATACCTATAATAGTGGCAACACTACTTAGTACATCACTAAGGTTATTTAATGCATCTAGTACTATTGCAGTCGATCTAGCAAACAATCCTACAATCATTTTAAATATAACAAGAAATATATTAGTTATTATTCCTTTAACACTAGTTAATATTATCGCTTTATCTCTTTTCATATAAAACCTCGCATATATAAATTATATAACAAATTTATTAATATGAAATATATTCGTTTAACAAATATAAATATATGTGTTATAATAACAGGCATTATTTGACGTTCTTTAAAGAGGTGTACAATGTCTGACGCAATTTTAATACCTGAAAATATAGTATTTAATTGTTATAAGAATGATATAGTTGTAGGTCATTCTTCTTTTGATGTAAACTTATTACGCCTTCTTCTAAGTGATAATTATTATTATCAATTAAAAAAACTAATAAAAAGTGGAAGTTCTATAGTAGAAATAGATGCTGTACATGAAGATGAATTATTACCATATACTAAATTTAGTATTAGAGATTTTTCAAGAGCACTTGAAGAATTATTATTCTCTGATATATCTGATAAAGAGTTCGATAGAATTTTATATATAAGAGAAAAAACATCTATGGATTCGTTTATAGATAAATATAAAAATAAAAGTAGTATCCTATTAATAGATAATTATAAATATAAGATTAGATTTAAAGATATTATAGATTTCTTAACATTAAATGAACCATTTTATGAAAATATATTTAAAACTTTTACTAAAGAGTTATATGGTATAAGAAAAGATCATTTCTTATATGCAGTTAATTATTTACTTGATTCTTATGATATAACTTCTTTATATGATTTTCCTGATTATATTAAACAAAGATTATTAAAATTACGTAGTTTTAGAGCTGCCGATTTTGAAGCAATAAACAAGTTTGTAGAGACTAATGACCATTTTGTTAATGGGATAATAATAGATAATAGTTTATATAATGAAGTAATGGGTAGTATTCCAAGTAATTATGATCAAACTGATAGCTCTATATATGTATATATTAAATTATGTCAGCTTCTTAAATACGATCCGGTATTCTATATGTCTAATCAAAAAGGTGATATAGCAAAAGTACATGAAGATATAAAAAGAATAAGTAGAATTAAACCAGGCAGTAATGTAGTATGTTATGAATTTAATCTATTATATGGTTTCTTTTTAAAAGAACTTGGTATTAATTTTGAATCTAGTAATATAGATAAAACTAAATATGGTGGAAGTCATACTAGTCTTCGTTATAGAGTAGGTAAGTATTTAGTTAGTGCTGATGCTGTTACAAGTATTCTTTATGGTGATCTTACTGGATGCAAGTCTAAAGCTGATATTAATGGACTAACTTGTTATAATATGAATAGTAAAACAAGAGATGAATTTCAAGATAGAATAAATAGAATATGTAATGATATGTATGATAAAAAAACAACTACATATACTAGATTAAAAAATGATACATATAGAAAAATCTATAGATTATATCCGTTAAATTTAAGATTTAATAATTATATAGATGATCTTAATAACTGCTCTTTAGATGGACTAGATGCAATGGGATATGCATTAAGACTTAGAAGATTATTATTTAGTGAAATAGAACGTGAAGATTATGTTCACTTTAACATACTTTGTGATAATAGATGTACTAGTCCAGAACTTACTTCAATTATAACTGTTGGAAATGAAGAATTCGACTACTACGAATATAAACCAAATGAAGGAGTAAGAAAGGTAAGTAAAGAATATGTAGAAGGTAATATGAATAAAGGAAATATTACATATATTAAAAATAGTATAGAAGAAATACCTGGTATAAGAACTACATATGAATCATTTGGTATTAGAAAGAGTTTACATTTAAAAAAATAATTAATCAAAGTACTTGAAACATAAAATTAATTATGTTATTATTAATATGCTTTGATTGATGGCGAGATAGCTCAGCTGGCTAGAGCGTCCGGTTCATACCCAGAAGGTCGGGGGTTCGATCCCCTCTCTCGCTACCATTAGAATTAAACGAACTTAACAGTTCGTTTTTTTTATTTTAATTTTATGTTAGACTAAAGGTGAATGGAGGACTTTATGGATGATTTAAAAAAGTATTCTGATAAAGAGATTGTAGAATTTATTAAAGAAGGTAAAGTAGAACTAGCTGATATAGTTGATTCTGGAATATGTCCAACATGTTTTGATAGAAGAAATAATTATGCTCTATATGGAAATCCAAAAGATAAGATGATTTATGAAGATGATAAATACGAGTGTTTCTTAATTGGTAATCCAAGAGCAAATGGACATGCTGCAATAAGTACTAAAAAGCATTTTAAAGACATGATGGAGATCGATGATGAAACATGTACTGAAATATTTGTTCTTGCTAAAAAACTAATGAATATTATTAAAGAAGTATACAATGCCGAAAGTGTTTATCTATGTACTATGTGTGATGGACCTATGAATCATTTTCATATTCAGCTTATTCCAAGATATGATTATGAAAAGAGAGGCTCTAAAAACTTTGTTAAGCCTAGATTTGAATATGTAGAAGATAAAGAGAAATTATTAAGTTTAAGAAAGAGAATGAAAAAGTAATATTCATATAAATAAATATGATATAATTTAATTAATAGGAGGACTTTTAAATGATAGATTGGGTAAATGTTCTAATTTCATTAGGTATTGGTGCTATCTCTGGATTCTTAGCTTCACTAATTATGGGAACTAAAGGTGGACTACTTAGAAATATTATCATGGGTATTATCGGAGGATTCGTAGGTGGTTTCATATTTGGATTACTACATATATCTATAGATGGTATTATAGGAACTATTGTTGCATCTGTTGTAGGAGCTTGCTTAGTTATATTTGTAGCTAGATTGATAACTAAGAAATAGATCTAGTATTAAACGAACTATCTAGTTCGTTTTTTTCTTGTTATCATATAATACGTGTGCTAAAATAATTATTTAAATTGGAGGCGTTATTATGGAAGATTTTGATACTAGAAGAAATAAATACTTTGAAAAGTTAAGAGAATATCCAGATGTTGTAAAAATGATGATTAATGGTGGTAAAAATGATGAAGATAGATTTAAAACTATAGAAGTAATAACTGCTCCTACAAATGAATTAGAATTAGAACTTGCAGAATGTCTTTTTTCATATACCAAAGATGTAATTGATTTATTTGGAATACTCGTAAATAATGAGTTTTATGATAGTGATTATCATAATAATGAAATGCTTAAATTAGAAATAAAAATGGTTAATTTACTTAAAAATGGAGGAGATATAGAACCAATTATCAGTAAGTATGATGATCCTAAAAATGCAGCAAGACTTATGTATGATAGTATTATCTGTCCTCCATTTATAAATGAAGTAATGTATTATATAGGCATATGGACAGGACTTGATATTAGTGATGCGTTTGAATGTATAGAGCTTGTATCACTTCTAGAACAGTCTGGAGAGTTAATTAAAGACTTTAATTCAGATAAAATACTATATGGAATGGAAGATATAGATAGAGATAAACTTGATGAAATAAAGACATATACAAGTGAATTTCATAGACTATGTGAAGAGGGAAGAAAAGATACTAAAGATAGTATAGACGTATATAAGCTTTATAGAAGAAAATGGAAAGAATAACTCTAGTTTTTACAACTAGAGTTTTTTTATTGAAAAAATAGAGGCTTTGTGCTAGAATAAAAAGCACTCAAGGGGGTATATATATGAGTGACTTTAATGAAAGAAGAATTAACTATTTAAGAACAATAAGAGACAATCCAAAAGTAACTGAAAAAATGCTAGAAGCAGGAAATGAAAGTGATGCTGATATCGATAGTATCAAAGCATTAATCTATCCAGAAGATGAAAAAGATTTAATGTTTGCTGAAACTACTTATCAAACAACAAACGATTTAATGGAAATAGCAGGAAGATGCGTTGTTGGTGGGATAAGAGAAATTCCAGTAGAAGAAAATGCTGCAGTTAAAATGATAATACAAACTATTAATGCAATTAAAGAAGGTAAAGATAAAATCAGTTTTCCAGAGGAGTATAATACACCTGAATATGCTGCTAAAGTATTATTTGATTTTACTGTATTAATATCTGGTGATCCTATTGAAACTATGGATTACATTGGAAACAAAACTGGATTTGATTTATCTGATGAAGATGAATTTAATGAATTTAAAATTTATATGGAAAGTGCATCTGAAGCAGTTAAAGAGTTAAGACCAGATATTCCACAAAAAGCTTTTGCTGATTGTACAGTTGAAGATTTAGAAAATGGTAAGAAGTTTGCTCTTGCATTCCATAAATGTTTTGAAGAAAACAAAAAAGAACCAGAGATTGAAGATATGGGTAAAGCATTTGCAAAATTATTTATGAGAGCATTAAAAAGAATCGACTTAGATGATTTAGAATAAAAGGAATGAATATGAATGATTTTAAAAAAAGAAGACTAGAATATACAAAAAAGTTAGTTGAGAATACTGATGTATTAAATAAGATTGAAGAAGATTATGGAAATAGTGATAAAGAAAGTGATAAGAGAATTTATCAAATCTTAATAGCGCCTTGTAATCTAGAAGAACTTGAAATAGCAGAAAATTTATATACTGTATTAGATGATATTGTTACTCTTTGCATTAAAGAAGATAACTATGATTTAAAAAGTTATGATCCAGAAGATAATCTTGCTGCTAACGTAATAATTAAAGTTATGGAATCTTTATATAATGGAGAAGAAGTTGATATGTCTAAAGTAGTAGATTATACAACAGGATTTGCTGCAAAATTCATGCTTGATAGTATAAGAGGATTCTGTTTCGATACAGAAGAAACATTTGAATATATGGCTAAAAAACTAGGTGTTGATACAGAAGATGATTTCGAAACAAGTCAGTTTATTCAGTACTTTGAAAAAGCTACTGATATAATAGCAAATCAAACTAATCCTGTATTTAGTGTTGATAATATGACTAAGAAAGCTGAAATGGTTAAAGACTTTACAAGTGAGTTCCATAAACTATGTGAAGATAGTTACGAAAAAGAAAGAAATGTTATTTATAGAAAAAGTTATGGAACAATAAATAGAATTAAATTTAATTTTATTTAATAAAGTATGTTCAAAAGAACATACTTTTTTTGTTATAATATAGTTAAATAATGGAGGTATTTATGAAAGAAGTACAAGAGTTCTTAAAAGAAGCTGGAGTTTATTATTTAGCTACAATAGATAAAGATAAACCAAGAGTAAGACCATTTGGTACAGCAGAGATATTTGAAGATCATTTATATATACAAACTGGTAAAAGTAAAGATGTATATAAGCAAATAGAAAAGAATAATAATGTAGAGATATGTGCATTTAAAGATGGTAAATGGATTAGAGTAGAAGGAAAGCTAATGCCAGATGAGAGAATAGAAGCTAAAAAGGATATGCTTGATAAGAATCCTACTTTAAGAGGAATGTATAATGAAAATGATGATAATACTATAGTATTATATTTTGAAAGTGGAAAAGCTACTATTTCATCATTTACTGAAGCACCAAAAGTAATTGAATTCTAAAAAAACAGCTATTAGCTGTTTTTATTATTTAATATTTTAATAAATTCTTTAGTAGCAAAACTTGGAATACTATTAGCTTTAATAGCATATCCAAGTTTTCTTTTTGGTACTTTAATATTTGTTTTAACTTCGAATAAATCTTTATTTAAATCTTCTTTAATAAACTCTTTAGTAACAAGAGCAATACCAAAACCATTCTTAGTATATTTAACTAGTAAGTTATGGCTAACTATTTCCATATATATATTAGGTGTTATTCCTTTATCTTTAATAAAATTATCAAAGTTTTTTCTTGTCTCGGATGGCTCTTTTTGAATTAATAACTTATCTTTTTCAATATCATATTTCTTATCTTTATAATTAGCATTACCTACAAATATATCTTCTAGAGTAGTAAGTTCATTAAACTCTATATCTTTATCTTCTACTAGAGAAGTAATAATAATATCTAGTGCTCCGTTTCTAAGACCTTTAGTAAGAGATTCAGTTAATCCATTAGTAATACTTATCTTTACATTAGGATATTTCTCAGTAAAGAGACCTATGTATTTCATTAAGTAGTGTTCTGATATAACTGCACTTGATCCTATCTTAAGAGTTCCTGAATCAAGTTTCTTAAGTGACATAAATTTATTAATTCCATTATTAAAGTAGTTAATTCCTTCTTTAATAAATGAATATAACTCTTTACCTTCATCAGTAAGTATTACTCCTTTAGGTGTTCTAATAAAAAGAATACCTCCTAGATTATTTTCTAAAGTATGAATACTTTGTGTTACCGCAGGTTGACTTATATGAAGTGATTCTGCAGCTTTAGATATACTTCCTTCTTTAGCAACTTCATTAAATATCTTTAATAACTCATAATTAATATCCATAAGCACTCCTTATATCGAATATTCAAAATTCGTATTATTATTATACCTATATGTATGCTATTATGCAAGTAGGGAGTGGTTATTATGAAAAAATATGAAATTGAACAAGCAATACAAAAGAATTTAAAAGTTCTTAAATATGAAGAATTAAATGCAATTAGACATTCTTCTCATGTAGGAGATGATTATCTAATACATTTATTTGGGGTTAAACCAATACGATATGATGATATCGATAAAATGTATCAAGATTTAGATGTTACTGGATGTGATTGTAAGCTTCTACTTCATTATCATGACTATGATGATGAAGATAGTTTAATTCCTAGTTCCTATCCATTTATTGATGAATGTATGTTATGTCATCATAAATTTTATGAACCTAGAAAACAATCTATATGGTTTAGACAAAAAGATAAAGAAAATAGAATAGGAGAAGATTATGATTCTACTGCAGATATCAAATTTAAATTATTTATGCATATACTTGAATATATTAAAGATTATAAATCTGATGATGAAATAGACTTGTATGAAGTTATTAGAGAATTTCTAAATAATGGTTATTCTTTTAATAACAAGTTTGAAAATGTAGAATACTTTATAGATGATAGAAAAAAAGATAACTATAAGATGTTAATAGTACTTGGATCTAATGATATAAAACTTGGAGATAATACTTTTCAACCAGCATATCAAAGAAATCTTCAAGATTTGATAAGAAAATTATCAGAAGGACAAAATGTGAAGATAGATATTTTATACAATAATGGATATGGTTATATCTCATCTAATAGGAATACAGATTCTTATCGTTATAATGATATAAATGATGTAGAACTATTCTTTAATAAATTAGAACAAGATCAAACTAAATATGATATGGTTTTAGATATGTCTAATATTAAAAAAATAGAAGAAATAGACGGTAAATATTTAGTTACTGATTATGATATTAAAGATAAAGTAGATGCAGATTATTTCTATACACTTAGAGATAGCAGTGGTATGAGCGAAGAACAAATACTTGAAGATGCCAATAATCATGATGTTAATGAAAAAGTATTTTATCATGACTTTCATGAAGAACATGGACATTTTGAATCATATTTCTACCCAGTAGATGGAGAGATAAAACAGAAGTATGGAGATTCTGTAATAAAGGATATTTTAGGAACACTATTTGATGAAAGTAAAGTATCTTTAGAAGAGAAAAATGGTATTTCTAGAAGACTTTCTAGATCTTTAAAAACTGCTTTGTATAATAAACCTTAATTTGATATAATTTATCTATAAAGTAACAAATGTTAAAAAACTTTGACAAAGTTCCAAAGATATTTGGTAGATTAATATACACTAACTTTTATATAATTTACTCATGAAAGGAGAAATTTATGAAATTAGGGGAAAAGATATTGAAATATAGAAAGAGTAAAAGACTTTCACAAGAAGAATTAGGAGAAAAAGTAGATGTTACTAGGCAGACTATTAGTAACTGGGAATTAGGTGAGACACAGCCTAATCCAGAACAATTAAAGAAACTATCTAAAGAATTAGGAGTAAGTATTGATGAACTATTGGATAATGATGTAAAAGATGTACTTGTAGAAAAAGTAACAAATACAGAGAATACTACTAAAGTAGTTCTTACAATACTTAAAGTATTACTAGTAATGATAGTTCTTGGAATAGTATTATTTATAGGTTTAATAGTAGCTCGTATAATAGTTAAGAATTCAGTAGATAGAGGAAGAGAAATGAATATGACTATTCACTGTAAGCTATATGGAGAAGAGCATGGTTTTTCAATTACTTATTATGAACTTACTGGAGAAGCATTTGCATTAGGAGGAGATCCATACTTTAGTGATATCTTAGATTTAGGTAAATATGAAGATGCTCATCAAATAATGAATGTAATAAATGATTATGTTAAGAAAAATGGTGGTACTTGTACTTTAATAGATGACTTAGATACTAGTACTGTTATAGATACTTATATTAAAGAAGGAACATTAACTAAGAAGTCTGCTACTGTAGTATTAGAGCTAAAACAAAACTATGAAGTAACATTTGGAGAAGATTACTATATAGAAAAAGAAGTAAATGGTAAGTATGAAAAAATTAAATATAAAGATGGTAAGAATTGTTTGTGTAACGATATTGGATACATTCTAGAACCTAATAAACCTAGAGAACTTGAAATTAACTGGGGTTCTTGTTATGGAGAACTACCTAAAGGTGATTATAGAATAGTTAAACAGTTCACATTCTCATCAGATGATATTGGTGATAGATACGAACCACAGCATATGTACATATATTTTTATATGGATTAATATCTAAGAATACTTTAAAAAGTATTCTTTTTTTTATATAATTATATGTGGAGGATTTAGATATGCCTAGTTATAAAACACATTCAATTCATAGTGAACTTGTATCTAATTTAATGGATAAATATATTATTATCGATAGTGAAGCCATGAAGACTTATGCTATGGGCCCCGATGTATTTGTAGTTACTGATAATAAGTTATTTACTGATCAACATAGAACTAATGTAAAGAAATATTTTTATACATTAATTAAAAAGATTAAAGAAAGAAAATTATATGAAAATAGTGAAGTAATGGCTTTTTTATATGGACAGCTTGACCACTTTGTACTAGATGCTACAACACATCCTTATATTTATTACATAACTAGTGATTTAAAAAGTGATGATAAACTTAATGCACATGCTTTAACTGAAATGTGGATCGATGAATACTATATGGATGAATATGATAAATCAAATAAGAGATATTATAAGAGAAGTAGAATAATAGATAGTGATCTTAAAAAACTTGTAGATGACGTATATAAAGAAGTATTTGGAGTAGACAAAGTATCAAGTAAATTATCTAAAGGTATATGGCAGTTTAAGACATTAGATTCATGTGTTAGAAGTAATACTATATTAATAGCGCCTCCATTTATTAAATGGTTTAATGCTGGAGATATTAAATATAGAAAAGATTTAGATAGAGCTAAAAAATATATGAACTTTGAACATGAAGAATGGCTTAATCCAGAAACTGGAGATAAGAGTACAAAGTCATTTAACGAAATGTTCGAAGAATCTGTTCATACATCTTTAGAAATAATTAAAGGAATAAATCAGTATATGTATTTTGATAAAGAGTTTAATCATCCTTTAATAGATAACGATACTTGTTATAATACAGGTCTATCTTGTGATAAAGGACAAACACTAAAATATGTTAAGAAGTATAAGAAGGGGAACTAATGAAAAAGAAATATAAATTAAAATTATGGTTTAAAGTAGTTTGTTTTCTAGCTGTTATACTTCTTATTATTTTACTTAAACCTTTTTTATTTGATAAGAAAGAAGAAAAAGTTATAGAAGAACCTATTAAAGAAGAAATTAAACCATTAATAACTGATGCAGTAAGTGATAAATTAAAAGATTATTCTATAGATAAAGAATTTATTATATGGATAGATAATAATTATAAAGGATCACTTGAAAAGTTAAATGATTTACTAGAAGAGAAAGAGTATGATAAGTCTATGTGGCACGATGCTACTGGATATTCATATATAGTGCTTAATGATTTATATACGAATAAATATGATGGTAAGAAAAACTTTAAAGTATTAGATTCTAAAGATATAGCAAGAATGGATTTTGTAGGAGATATTTCTTTAGCTGATAACTGGTATATTATGCCTAAATATGATTCTAGAAAACAAAAAGTATATGGAATACTAGATAAAAAATTAGTAGATATAATGACTTCTAGTGATTTTATGGTAGTTAATAGTGAGTTTACTGTAAGTAAAAGAGGTAAAGCTATGGCTGGTAAGCAGTATACTTTTAGAGCCAAACCAGAAAGATTAAAGATATATTATGAAATGGGAGTTGATTTAGCCTTACTTGCTAACAATCATGTATATGATTTTGGTAAAGATGCTTTTATGGATATGCTTGGACATTTTAAAGAATATGATATTCCATATATTGGAGCAGGTAAGAATTTAGAAGAAGCAACAAGTGCTTACTACATAGTATTAAATGGATATAAGATAGCATTTTTAAATGCCACAAGAGCAGAAAAATATATTCTTACTCCTGGAGCTACTAAAAATAGTGAAGGAGTATTTAGATGTTATGATCCAGCAAGAATGATTAGTGAGATTAAAAAAGCTAAAGAAGAAAGTGATTTCGTAATAGCAAACATCCACTTTGGAAAAGAAATGTCACACGATTTAGAAAAAGAACAAACATCTAGTGCTAGAAAATATATCGATGCTGGAGCAGATATGGTTGTTGGTCATCATGCTCACGTGCTTCAAGGAATAGAGATGTATAAGAATAAACCTATCATATATAATTTAGGTAATTATATCTTCAATAGTTTAACTATAGATACTGCTATATTTGAAGTTAGAATGGATGATAAAGGTAATATGGAATATTATATGATTCCTGCTATTCAGAAAGACTGTAAGACTACTATTGCAAATGATACTGATAAGAAAAGAATTATTAAAGATTTGAACTCTTGGAGTATCAATGCAAAAATAGATAATAATGGTAAGATAACTAAGAAATAAATTTACATAACAAGGTTAAAAATATATAATAAAAGATAGTGATTAAAAATAGAAATGAGGATTATTATGCTAATAGTTAAAATGTATGCAACACTTCTTGGTCCCATTATTGCAGGTATTATAAACTCTATATTTTGTAGTTTAAAAGTATGTAATAAATTAAAAGTACCAATGGATTTTAATAAGAAATTAAAAGATGGTAAAAGAATATTTGGAGATAATAAAACATGGAAGGGTTTCCTTGGATATATAGTATTTAATATAATAATAGCAGTTCTTTTAGGACTATTATTTAATGCAGTTGGAAAGAATCATTTAAACTTCTTTTATATTAATCATGAGAATACAATTCTTTATAATATATTAATCGGATTCTTACTAGGACTATTCTATGCTTTATTTGAACTACCTAATAGCTTTATGAAACGTAGATTAAATATTAAAGAAGGTAAGAGTACTAAAGGATTTAAGAAAGTATTCTTTATAATACTTGATCAAGCAGATAGTGTATTTGGTGTTGCACTAGTCGTATGGATGTTTTATCCATTAGGAATAAAGAAATACGTATTATATATAATTATTGGAGTAGTAACTCATTTATTAATTAATATGATTTTATATTTTTTACATTTAAGAAAAAACATGTTTTAGGGGGATTATATGATAATAAGTTTTGATAGCAAGAAGAATATAGATAAGGTTGGTAATAAAGCAAAGAACTTAATAATAATGAAGGAACAAGGATTTAATGTTCCTTATGGAATAGTTCTTGATAGTGATACATATATTGAAGAGATTAAATATAATAATTTAACAGATAAGATTAATAGCTATTTAAAGAAGTTAAACAAAGATAATATAGAAGATACTTCTAAAAAGATAGTTAAATTATTCGATGGATTTAAATTTAGAGAAGAGACTATTAAAACTATTGATGAAATGTTAGATAGTAATAAATTATATGCAGTTAGAAGTAGTGGTACTAAAGAAGACTTAGAAGGTTTTTCTTTTGCAGGTCAATATGAGACTTTCTTAAATACTAAGTTTAAAGATATATATGAAAATATTGTTAACTGTTATAAGTCTATGTTTTCTACTGTTATACTTAGTTATTTTATAAATAATAATATTTCTTTTGATAATCTTGCTATGAGTGTAATAGTACAAGAGATGGTTAATAGTGATTACAGTGGTATTTGTTTTACTCTAAATCCTATTACTGGTGATGATAAAGAAATGTTAATAGAAGTAGGAGAAGGTTTAGGAGAAAACATAGTTAGTGGTCAAAATAAACCTGAACAGTATTTCTATAACTGGTTTAATGATGATCTATATTACAGTAAAAATAATAAGTTTATTAAAGATATTGCTAAAGATATAGTACCTACATTCTATGAGATTATGTCTTATTTTGGATATCCATGCGATATAGAGTTTGCTATAGAAAATGGTCAATTATATATATTACAATCTAGAGCAATTACTAAGATTAAATATCAAAAATACAATTATATATGGTCAACTGCAGACTTCAAAGATGGTGGAGTATCTGCTAGTGTATGTACGCCTTACATGTGGAGTTTATATGAATATATTTGGGAGTATACGTTAAAGAAGTTTATTCTTGATTCCAAAATACTTAATGAAGAAGAACTACCTAAGAAACTAGGAGATATGTTCTATGGTAGACCATACTGGAATTTATCTGCAGTTAAACTTGCAATGAGTAAAATAATTGGATATAAAGAAAGAGATTTCGATAGTGAGTATGGAATAACTCCTACTTACGAAGGTGATGGAAAAGTAACTAAAGCATCACTTAAGAGTTTATATAGAATTGCAAGAATTGCACTAGCTCAAAGAAAGATAGTTAAAGAGCGTGAAGCTAAAAAAGAAGAATTAAAATTTGATTTATTAAATAAATATTACAATTATAAAGATTTATATGATCATAAGAAAATACCAGATATTAAAGAGTATTTCTATAAGTTAACACACGATGATTATCTATATAGTGAATCTACTTACTTCTGGCAAATATTTATTAATACAGTACATCAATCACTTAAGAAAGATAGTTTACTTAAATATATCGAAGAAGAAGATTATTTAACACTTATTGGTAATATAGATGATATATCTCATTTACTACCTTTCTATGATATGTGGGATGTATCTAGATTAATAAGAGAAGATAAAGAAGCAGCTAAGTTCTGGAAAAATTCTAGTATCGAAGATATTATTAAAGACTTTAAAGCTAATAAGAAAACTAAGATTAATAAAGAGATAGATAAAGTAATTGGAGACTATGGATATCATAGTGATAAAGAACTTGATGTTACATATCCTTGTTATTATGAAGATATTACTCCAATAATTACTAATATTAGAGATTTATCACTTCTTGATGATTCATTCTCTCCTAAAGAAGATATTAAAAGAGGTAAGAAAAGATATACAGATAAACTTGAATCAATTAAGAAAAAGATTGGTGAAGGTAATTATAAAGATCTAGAGAAGATGATAGTTAAGATAAGAGATATGTTATGGTGGAGAGAAGAGTTTAGAGATGTCTCTACTAGATTCTATTATCTAATTAGAATATATACTATTGAACTTGCTAAAGAATTAGTTAAAGAAAAAGAATTAGAAGATGAAAACGATATATGGTTCTTAAAAGTAGGTAACTTATGGGACTATTTAGATGGTAAATTAAATAAAGATGATTTATATGAAATTATAAATATTAATAAAGACTACTATAATGCATTTAGAAACTATATGAGTGAGAATGAAATAGGTAGTGTATTTGAAAATAATGATAATATGCCTAAGAGTTCTATGAGAGGACTTGGTGCTAATAATGGTACAGTAACGGGAGTAGCTAGAGTAATTGAATCATTTGATGAAATAGATAGGTTACAAGAAAACGATATATTAATTACTAAGTTTACTGATACAGGATGGACACCTAAGTTTGCAATACTATCTGGTATAGTAACAGAGTTTGGTGGAATACTATGCCATGCAGCAATAGTATCAAGAGAATATGGAATACCATGTATAGTTAGTTGTACTAATATTATGAGTCAAATTAAAGATGGAGAAATAATAACTATTAATGGTACTACTGGAGAAGTAAGAAAGGGAAAATAATATGATAGGTAAATGGAATAAATCAGTAATATTAAGTTATATAGGAGCAGCTTTTGGAGTACTTGGAATATTTTTAGCAATAAGAGAGTTCGATATTAAATATTCGATAGTATGTTTAATCGTATGTGGTATATGCGATCTATTTGATGGAACAGTAGCTAGAATGTGCAAGAGAACTAAAGAAGAAAAAGAATTTGGAATAGAGCTTGATGCTCTTATCGATGTACTTAACTTTGTAGCGCTTCCTCTAGTTATACTTCTATCTCTAGGTCTTAGTACTAAATATCATTTAGCAATATATATTCTTTATGCAATATTTGGAATAGCTAGAGTAGGATACTTCAATATAAAACTAGAAAATAGTGATAAACCAGTTAAATACTATGAAGGAATGCCTCTTACATATGCAGCATTCTTCTTTCCAATCGTTTATTTACTATCATATGTAATTGATAAGAGCTTATTTAATATTATTTATACTATTACAACATGTGTTATAGGGCTTCTATATATAATTAGAGTTAAAGTACCTAAACCAGGTAAAATATTATCAATAATATTCTTACTACTAGCAATTATTATTATTCCACTTTACTTATTTATCGTATGACAACAGTTTATAATAGAAAAACTAAAAGTATCGAAGATGTTCATCATTTTGGAGGAAGCGCTCTAAATAAAATATATAAAAACAAAATACTTACTAGTATTGCTACTAGTAAGTTTATATCTAGAGTATATGGTTTATATAATGGTACTTTCTTAAGTAAGAGAAAGATTAATAAATTTATGGATGAATATGATATCGATATAGATTTATTTGAAAAGAAAAAGTATAAATCTTTTAATGACTTTTTTGTGCGCAAATATAAGAAATTAAATATAAATAAGAATGGTTTAATTTCTCCTTGTGATGGAAAGCTATTAGTATATAAAATACGTAAAGATTTAGAAGTTAATATAAAAGGTATTAAATACAATATTAAAGAATTATTTGATACTAATCTAGATAACTATAAAGATGGATATATGCTCATATATAGATTATCTTTAGATAATTATCATAGATTTCATTATATAGATGATGGAGAAAGAATTAAAAGAGTAAAAGTAAAAGGAAGACTACATACAGTTAGTTCATCTTCAGATAAATATAAAATATATAAAGAAAATGAAAGAGAATATAGTATTCTTAAATGTAAGAATTTAGGAAATATTATATATATGGAAGTTGGTGCTCTTTTAGTTGGTAAGATTATTAATTATGATTTAGATAAGTTTAAAAGAGGAGAAGAAAAGGGATATTTTATGCCTGGTGGAAGTACTATAGTAATAGTATGTAATAATGTTAAGATTGATTCTAATATTATTAATTATAGTAATAAAGGTATAGAGACTTGTGTGACTGTAGGAGAGAAAGTAGGAGATATAAAATGTTAAAAAGATTATATATTTACTATAAAGAAAGATACCCTATATTTTTAAGAATACTTTTAGGTGTTATTGTATTCTGTGAGATATATTTTATTGTTCTTCTTAATCTTGGTGTAACTAAGTTTAATTTAGGAATACAGGAGTTAGTAGGTGGATATACTATATTTGCATTCTTATTATGGCTTAGAGTAGCAGATGATTTAAAAGACTATGAGACAGATAAGAAGTTATTTCCTGATAGACCACTTCCTAGTGGTAGAGTTAAGAAAAGTGATATTGTAATATCATGTATTGTTGTACAAGCTATAGCATTCATACTTAACTTCTTATTTATGAATAATATTATATTTTTCTTAATATTATATGCTTATGGATATTTGATGAGTAAATGGTTCTTCCAAAGAGCTAAGATCCAGCCGAGTCTTCCTTTAGCACTCATCACTCATAATCCAGTACAGATGATTGTAAATTTATATATTATTAGTTTTACAGTTATTAAATATAATTTGGATCCAATAAATATAACTACTATAATGACATTATTTACTCTATATTTCCCTGCTTTAATATGGGAAGTATCTAGAAAAATAAAAAATCCTAAGAAAGAAAATGACTATACTACATATTCAAAACTATTTGGATATAAAAGAGCTACTAGATTTGTACTTATATTAACTATAATGGATATTATTACTAACTTTATACTTGTATGGAACTTATCTAAACTATCAGTAGTAGTCTTATTTATATTAGTATCATGGATGACATATAAATTTATCGATTATATGATTGATCCAACTAGATATGAGATAGTAGACAAAGTAGAAAGATATACATATTTGCAAGAGAGTACTATGCTTCTTACAGTAGTCATATATTTATTAGTAGGTAAGATATAATGAAAGAAGAAAACTTAAAGATATTAAAAGAAAACGGTTTCAATGTTCCTTTCTTCAACATAATTAAATGGGAAGATAGAAATAAGAAGATTAATACAAGTAAGTATCATGGACTTTATGCAGTTAGAAGCTCTTGTAATTTAGAAGATGGAGATATATCTAGCTTTGCAGGTCAATTTGATACTTATTTAAATGTTAGAGTAAAAGATATAGAAAAAAGAGTTAAAGATTGTTTTAACTCTCTTAATAGTGAATCTATAAATAGTTATTTAAAAGAAAATAATATTGATAAATCTTCTTTAAAGATGAATGTAATAATACAAGAAATGGTAGATAGTAAATTATCTGGAGTAATATTTACTTCTAATCCACAAGGATTATTAAACGAAGTAGTTATTACTGTAGGTAAAGGAGTAGCTAGTGTAGTATCTGATAATAAAGACTCAACTAGTTATTATTACAATACTACTGATAATATCTATTATTATGAAGGTAAGAAAGATTTACTTGATAAAGAAACTATAGAGAAATTAATAGATTTACAAAATAGAATTAAATCTATATTTGGAGAATTCTTAGATATAGAGTTTGCTATAGATAAAAAAGGTATATATATACTTCAAACTAGAAAGATAACTACTTTAAATGATGATAATCCACTTATACTAGACAATAGTAATATAGTAGAGAGTTATCCAGGAGTTAGTCTTCCTCTTACTATATCTTTTGTTAAATTTGTTTATAGTGGTGTATTTAAAGGAGTATCTTATAGAGTATTAAAAAATAAAAGAGTACTTAATAGATATAGTGATAGTTTTAATAACATGGTTGGATCTTCTTCAGCAAGAATCTACTATAAGATATCTAACTGGTATACGATTATTAAGTTTTTACCATTCAGCAAGAAAATTATTCCTATATGGCAAGATATGCTTGGAGTAAAGAATAAGTCATACGATAAAGAAAAAGTTAAAGTACCATTTTTTACTAGAATTAGAACTTATTTTAACTGTATTCATGAGCTTAGACGTGCTCCAAAGAATATGGATAAATTAAATAATAAATTTATATCTATTAATAATGAATTCCATGAAGAGTTTAATTCTAAGATGACGAGTGTTGAAGTATTTGAACTTTATAACAAGATTAAAGATGAAGTATTATCTATATGGGATATAACATTAGTTAACGATATGTATTCTTTCTTATTTACTGGAATACTTAAGAAAAGATTAAAGAAGAAATATAATGATAATAAAGTTAATGAATATATAAGTGGTATATCTAATATAGAAAGTCTTAAACCAATTGAATCTCTAATAACTATCGCATATAAAAAAGATCAGTGGGGAGAAGAAGTATATAAAAGAGAAATAAATAATTATATAAATAAATATGGAGATAGATCTTTAGAAGAGTTAAAGCTAGAAACAGAGACTTTTAGAACTAATCCTAAACTATTAGAAGATAAAATAAATGAATATCGAAAAGATATGAATAAGTTAAAAGAGTTATATACAAGTATTAATTCTAAGAAAGATACAAGTATTAAAGAAGATTTTATAACAAGATTTATTTCTAAAAGAGCTATGCTTGGTATTAAGAATAGGGAGATATCTAGACTTAATAGATCTAGAATATACGGAATGGTTAGAAGTATGTTCTTACAAGTAGGATCTAACTTAGTAAAAGAGAAAAGAATAAGTAACGTAAGAGATATATTCTATTTAAATATTGAAGAAATATTTAATTATAAAGACTATAATTTAAAAGAGATTATTAAAGATCGTAAGAGTGATTATAGTATCTACTATGAACTTCCTAATTATTCTAGATTGATATTTAGTGAAAGAGAGTTTGATAAACATCATAGAAGTGTTAACAATGTTAAAAAAGAAATTAATAAAGATAAACTTATTGGAACTCCGTGTTCTAGTGGAATAGTAGAAGGAAAAGCACTAGTAATAGATAACGTATCTAAAAAGCTCGATGTTAAAGATAAGATACTTGTTACCAAGATGACTGATCCTGGATGGGTATTTCTTCTTGCTACTTGTAAAGGAGTTATATCAGAGAAAGGATCACTTCTTTCTCATACAGCGATTATCTCAAGAGAACTTAAAGTCCCTTCTATAGTAGGAGTAGAAGACGTAACAAATATTATTAAGACTAATGATTATATTAAGATGAATGCAAATACTGGAGAAATAGAAATAATAGAAAGAGGTAAATAATGAATTGTATTAAATTTGAAAAACAAGTTAAGTATATCGATGATTTTATTAAACTTCCTAGAAAGCTATATACTAAAGAAGATAATATGGAAGATTCTGATACAATACTAGATATATTATGTGGTAAACATCCACTTAGTAAATATTTTAAACTAGATAAGTTTGTAGTATATAACGATGATGATGAAATAGTAGGAAGATTTTGTATTACTAGCTATCCAGATGATAAAGATACATGCTATATTGGATTTTTTGAATGTATAAACGATAAGAAGACAGCCAAGTATTTATTTGACGAAGCAAGCAAATTTGCTAAAGAAAATAAGTTTAAACATATAGTAGGACCAGTAGATGCATCTTTCTGGATTAAATATAGATTAAAGATTAATAAGTTTGAAAGACCATATACTGGAGAACCATATAATAAAGATTATTATTTTGATCTATTTAAAGCTAATAAATTTAATGTTATTGAGCATTATGTATCTAATAGATATGAAACAGTAGATGAAACATATAAGAGCCCTAAGTTTAAAGAACACTATGATGAATTTATTAATCTAGGATATGAAATAGTTAAACCTAAAGATAAAGATTTCGATAAATGTATGGAAGAAGTATATTATATGGTAACTAATCTATATAGTGATTTTCCTATATTTAAGAATGTAGAGAAAGAAGATTTCTTAAAAGTATTTAGTAGTTTTAAAAAGATTATCAATATGGATATGGTTAGAATGGCTTATTTTAAAGGTAAACCTGTAGGATTTTATATAAGTGTTCCTAACTATAACAATCTTGTATATCATTTGAATGCTATTAATATAGCTAAAATACTTAAGATAAGAAAGAAACCAACTGATTATGTAATGCTTTATATGGGAGTAGAAAAAGGTCATACAGGACTTGGTAAAGCTCTTGTGTATTCAATTATGTTAGAACTTATGGAAAGTGGACTTCCAAGTATTGGAGCTTTAGCAAGAGATGGTAAGATAAATGCTAAGTATGCATCTGAAAAGATAGATTCTACTTATGAATATGTTTTATTAGAAAGGAAATTATAATGAGACTTAAAAATATTATTAAAAGAGATTATTATAAATGGAATAAAGATCCATATATATATGAGAAGAATAAAAGTGATAAATATGAATATATAACTTTTGGAGAGTTTATATCAAGTTCATTAGGTATTGCTAAATATTTAATAGATAAAGGTTATAAGAATAAGAAAATAATAATTATTAGTGAGAACTCTTCTAAATTAATGGAATTTGATTTAGCAGTATCTTTCTATGTAGGAGTAAGTGCAGTAGTAAGTAAAGAGTGGAAGCTTAATGACTTACTTGGAGGAATAGATGAATTAAAAGCAGATTTAATTATATATTCTGATAGATATGAAGAACTTGTTAAAGAAGTTAAGAAACAAGTAAAAATAGATATTTTAAGTATGAAGAGTGTAAAGCATAAATTTGATGAGTCTTTACTAGATATGCCTATTAAGAATCAGAATAAAGTAGCTAAGATAGTATTCTCTAGTGGTACTACTGGTAAGTCTAAAGGAGTAATGTTATCTTTAAAAAATATATTTGCGGGTTTCAGTTCACTACTTAGAAGATGTGATCTATCTCATAAAGATTCTGCTTATTTATTCTTACCACTTAATCATACGTATGCAGCAGTATATAACTTTATGTACAGTTTAGTTGGAGGATTTAGTTTATATTTAGCTAGTTCTACTCAAAACATTGGAAGAGAACTATTAGAAAGTAATCCAACAGTATTCTGTGCAGTACCACTTGTATTTAATAACTTACTTGCAGCATATAAAGATAATATTAATATGGCATTTGGTAAGAATATTAAATATTTATTTTGTGGTGGAGCACCAATATCTAAAGAGACTAGACAAACATATAAAGATAAAGGATTATTCTTAATGCAGGCATATGCTTTATCAGAGACATCAAGTAGCTTATGTATAGCATATCCTGGCGATGATGACCTTGAAAGTGTTGGAACTATTTTCGAAGATATGGACGTTAAAGTAGATAATCCTGATACAGATGGAGTAGGTGAAATAATAGTAAAAGGAGAGAGCGTATTCCTTGGATATACTGATCCATCTTTAACTAAGAGAGTATTCGATAAGAATGGATACTTCCATACTGGAGATTTAGGATGCATTAAGAATCATAAAATATTCTTAAAAGGTAGAAAGAAGAAAATGCTTTTATCTAGTAATGGTGAGAACATAATGGCTGAGCCGGTAGAAGAAGGAATTAAAAAACTAGATAAACATATTGGAGATGTTAAAGCATATATTAAAAATGATAAATTAGCATGTGATATATATGTTGATGGAGAAATAGATGCAGATTCTATTATTGAAGCATATAATAAAGATGTACCTAAATATGAAAGAGTAGAAATATATAAAGTAATAAAGGACTCAATAGATGTTAGATTAAAGCAATAATAGTTTACATATTATTGCTTTTTTTGTGTCTAATCAATTGAAAAGAATTGTAAATATTAATATAATAATATTGTTTTATAGGAGGAATAATTAATATGTTTAATTTAAAAGGAAGAGTAGCAGTAATTACTGGAGCATCTAGTGGACTTGGGAAACAAATGTCTCGTGCTTTTGCAGAACAAGGAGCTGATTTAGTATTACTTGCTAGAAGAGTAGAAAGACTAGAAGAATTAAAAGTAGAATTAGAACAAAAAGGAGTTAGAGTATTACCTGTTAAATGTGACGTTACTAACGTTCAAGAAATAGCAGAAGCAGCAAGAGTAGCTGAAGCAACATATGGTAAAGTAGATATCTTAGTTAACTGCGCAGGAAGTGCTAAGAATGCTGGAGTTCTTGATATGACAGATGAAGAATGGGATTTCACTATCTCTACAGATATGGATTCTGTATTCTATGTAACTCGTGAATTTGGAAGAATAATGAAGAAGAATCATTATGGAAGAATTATCAATATCGCATCTATGTACGGAATGGTTGGTAATATGGCAATGGGAACAATTGCATATCACACTTCTAAAGGAGGAGTTATCAACTTTACAAGAGCAGCTGCATCAGAACTTGCAAAAGATGGAATTACAGTAAATGCTATCTGCCCAGGATATTTCGATACAGAACTTACTCACGAAACACTAATTACACCAGAGTTTACTCAGTACATGCAAGCAACTGTACCACTAGGAAGATATGGTCATGAAGGAGAACTAAATGCTGGTGCTATATTCCTTGCTAGTAATGAAGCTAGTTATGTAACTGGAGTTATCCTACCAATAGATGGTGGATATACTTGCGTTTAGTATAAAAAATTAAAGTCGTAATATACGGCTTTTTTAAATTCAACCTACGCTCAATAGATATTTTTATAATAATTTGATATGATTATAATGAAGGAGATGAAATTATGAGAACAAAAGATTTTGTAATTGTATGTAGTTTAATTTTAATTGCTATTATATCATGTTTATTAATATTTAATAATTCATGTGAAAGAGCACTTGATAAGCTACCACTACCAGAAGTTACAGGAGGAGAAAGAGGACAACTTGGAATTGATAAAAATATTAATGAAAAGACTCTAGATAATTATCTTGGAAGAAGTGATTCTGTATATAGAGATATGAGAATGCTTAAAGATCCAGGAAACTATGAAGCTATTGGAGGAGATAGTTATCTATCAGGTATTGTTAAAGGATTTGAAGTAGTACCATATCCATATTTAACTAAAGTAGAAGGACTTCCTCCACAAGTAGGAGAAACATATACTGGACCTACATTATTTACATTAAAAGATGGTAAATATGTTGCTAATTATGAAGAGTCAATTAGTTACCTAGAAACATATTTTCCTAAAGATAAGACTATATTCTTAATGTGCGGTGGTGGAGGATATGCTGGTATGACTAAAAACTTATTAGTATCACTTGGATGGGATGGTAATAAGATTTATAATACTGGTGGTTACTGGTTCTATAATGGTAAGAATAATATAGAGGTTAAAAAGACTGTTGATGGAAATACTAAATACGATTTCTGGAAAGTAACTTACCATGATATAGATTTCAATAGTCTTACTCCAGCTAAATAAAAATGAAAAAGTTATTATTAATAATTCCAATATTACTTATATTAGTTGGATGTACTAGCGCAAATGAAAAAATCTATCTAAGTGATAAATATTATAAAGATGGAGTATATATAGAAATAAGTAGTAAAGATTTAGATAATTTAAAAGACGATAATTATTTACTTTATACTTATAATCATTTTTGTAATTTTACAATTCCATGCGATAAAATATTTAAAGAAATAATGGATAAATATAAAATAGATGTACTTAGTATGAGTATAGATGAATATAAAAAGACAAATTTCTTTAATGAAGTTAGATATGCTCCAAGTATACTTGTAATAAATAAAGGTAAAATAATAGCATATCTAGATGCTGAAAGTGATGATGATTTTGATAAATATCAAAAACCTGAAGAGTTTGAAAAATGGCTTACTAGTCATATTTATACAGAAAATAAGTAAAATATTACTTCTTTTCTTTTTTTTTGTTTGATATAATTAAGATGGTGATAGTATGAAAGATAACAAAGGTTTTACTTTAATTGAACTTTTAGCAGTTATTATCATTCTTGCAATACTTATGCTTGTAGCGATACCAAGTGTAAGTGCATATATAAGTTCTTCTCGTAAAGAAGCTTTTATAGATAATGCTAAAAGTACTGTAAAAGGAATATTAAACGATGTTAATAGTGGTAAGTATTCTATGTATGATACTGATACTACTTATTATATTCCTGCATCATGTGTTAAAACTGAATCAGGAGGACAAAGTGCATTTGGTGGAAATTGGGTACATCAGTATATAGTAGTAACATACGATGGAGATGGATTTGATTATTATTATACTGGAGTAGATTCTACTAGAATGGGTATTTATCTTACATATAGTAATTTATTAGATGTAAATTTAATTAAATCTAATATTGAAAGTTTACCTATTAATATTACAGTAGGAGATAGAGATAAGATTATTTATTTTAGTGATACATGTGATGGTAATTATACTGAGACATATAACGTAAGGCACTTGATAAGAGATAAGAATGTTTATGATGAAGATACCGTTACTGAATACTTCCAGTTACATGGTTTCTGTAATTTCCATGGCGTAAATGGAGTAATAGATGGTGATGGATGTAGTGAATGGAATGGTCAAAAATTCATTAATACTGGATTAAAACTATTTAATCAAAGAAATGCTAAGAAGGACTTTGAGATATCATTCAATCTAGAAAGAATGGTACCAGCTGACCAAGATCCTGGAGTAACACAAGCTACTTTAGTTGCTGCTAAACTAGAGAAGAATAATTTCCCTGGATTCGTATTTAGATTTGCAACAAATAAATTAGAATTTACTCAAAGAATTGGTAATGAAAAATTAATAATTAATAAAGCTATTGGAGAAGTTAAATCAGTTAAGATAGTAAGAAAAGATGAAGTATTATATTATGCAATCAATGGTGAACAGTTATCTAAATTCCAAGATGTACATAACTTTAAAGATTATTTTGATAGTACTTTATTTATTGGAGCTGCTGAAGATGGTAATGGAAATCCATTTAGACATGTTCATGCATCTGTATCTAACTTAGTTGTAAGACTTGGTGATATCAACTTCATAGGAATTGATTCTAATATGAGTACTGTATTTAGCTTACCTGGTGAATGTAAGTTCAATGGACCAGATGCTAATGTAACTGGTAGTGGATGTTCAGCATATTCAAATAAAAAATATATAGATACAGGTATTAAACTATACAGCAAAGAA
>Ga0310691_10000517_pt1 | contig 71081 bp, 58 predicted proteins | sample 176DNAGHGlowgp2_FD_203887 | JGI IMG/M metagenome (GOLD analysis project Ga0310691, IMG submission 203887) | Sheep rumen microbial communities from Palmerston North, Manawatu-Wanganui, New Zealand - 1766 DNA GHGlow gp2 (v2) (version 2) | ecosystem: Host-associated > Mammals > Digestive system >...
CGTAAAATTTTTTGTCATCCATAATTATATATAATTATAGATGTGAAAATATATTTCTGCATTATTTTTTTTACTTTTCTGATTGCATTTTTTTTGCATAATCCGTATAATTATGTAATTTTATTGCATAATTATGCAAAAACCCGCGTAATTATATGCATTTCTTTATATTACGGAGGCAATGATGTCTAACAAATCTGAAGCAGCAATTCTTAAGAATCTGGAAAAACTGGCTGTCCACAATGACCCTATCGATCAGAAGCTCTACTCGCAATATGATGTAAAACGAGGCCTCCGTAATGCAAACGGAACTGGTGTTCTCGTTGGTCTTACCCGCATTGGTGATGTAGTCGGTTACGAATTAAAGGATGGTCAGAAAATCGCAATTCCTGGCCGACTTGTTTACCGCGGTTACAATGTAGAAGACCTCATCAAAGACGCAGAAAAAAACAAGCAGTTCGGTTACGAGCAGTGCGCTTATCTTCTGCTTTTCGGAGAGCTTCCAAATCAGGCTAAGCTTGAAGCCTTCTCTAACTATCTTGGCGAATGCCGTGTTCTTCCTGCAAACTTTACAGAAGACATGATTATGAAGGCTCCTTCAAACGATATCATGAACAAAATTGCCCGCGGTGTTCTTGCAAGCTATTCTTATGATGAGGATCCTGAAAACCGCAGCGTTAGCAATGTAATCAAGCAGTGTATTCAGCTGATTGCACGCTTCTCTACTCTGGCTGCATACGGCTACCAGGCTAAGCGCCGCTACTACGACAACAAATCTCTCTTTATTCATAATCCGAAGCCGGAGCTTTCTACTGCAGAAAACTTCCTCCGCCTTATCCGCTCAGACAAGCAGTACACTCGCCTCGAGGCTGAGATTCTTGACCTGGCTTTGATTCTTCACGCAGAACACGGTGGTGGTAACAACTCTTCTCTCACAGTTCACGTTGTTTCTTCTGCAGATACAGATACTTATTCTGCAATGGCCGCGGCCGTTGGTTCGTTGAAGGGACGCCGCCATGGTGGTGCAAACATCAAGGTTATGGAAATGATGGATGACATCAAGGCTAACGTAAAGGACTGGACAAGCGAAAAAGAAGTCGGTAACTACCTGAGAAAGATTGCAACAAAAGAGGCCGGCGACCGTTCCGGTTTGATTTATGGTATGGGCCACGCAATTTATACAATCAGCGACCCTCGTGAAGTGCTGCTCAAAGCTAAGGCTAAAAAGCTTGCAAAAGAAAAGGGCTGTCTCGAAGAGTTTGCTCTTTATGATTTGATTGAAAAGCTTGCTCCGGCCATCATTCAGGACGTTCACCAGTCAGACAAAAAGATTTGTGCAAATGTTGATATGTACTCAGGCCTTGTTTACTCTATGCTCAACATTCCGCGCGAGCTCTTTACACCAATCTTTGCAATTTCACGTATTGCCGGATGGTCTGCTCACCGCCTTGAGGAAATTGTCAGCGGCGGTCGTATCTACCGTCCTGCTTACAAGAACATCTCAAAAGAGCGCGAGTTTGTTCCGCTGATGGATAGAAAATAAAAGCCGGTGGAAGAGCGGTCCCTGAGGCTCTCGAAGGGCCGTCTCCCCGCAAAACGCACTATGTCAAAAGAACGCTTAGACAAATTACTCGCCCACGAGGGCTTTGGTTCAAGAAAAGATATCCGTAAACTTTTGCGCAGCTGCGAAGTCCTCGTGAACGGCAGCCGTACTTATGACCCCGGATTCCAGATTGACGCAGAAAATGACAGCATCAGCGTAGACGGAGAAGAAATCAACCTTCACAAAAATCTCTATCTGATGATGAATAAGCCTCAGCACTATGTCTGCTCCACAAAAGAAGGCGACCACGAAACAGTTTTCGACCTTCTGGACGACAGTCTGCGCACCCCATACCTACAGGACAAGCTTCACTTAGTCGGCCGCCTGGACATGGACACAGAAGGTCTTCTGCTTTTTACAACTGATGGAGAACTCACCCACCGTCTCATATCACCTAAATCCCATATCAGTAAAACTTACTTGTGTGGCCTGGAACACCCGGAAACTCCTGAGCACCAGGCTGAAATCACTAAGCAGTTCGAAGCCGGTATAGAAGTCGGCCCCGAAGACAACGAGCAGGGCTTCACCGCCCAGCCCGCCCAAATCACCTGGCTGAACGACAAAAACGCACACCTCACAATTTACGAAGGCAAATATCACCAGGTAAAGAGAATGTTCGTTGCCGTGGGAAATAAGATTGTTTATTTGAAGAGAATTTCAATGGGGCTGTTAAAGCTCGACAAAGAACTTGAACTTGGAAAATATAAAGAGCTCACAGATAAAGACCTGGAGCTCTTAGTATAATCTGAATTAAAAATTTATAACTTTTTTAGAAAGTATAATTTACACCGGTCACTATATTAAAACCCCAGAAATCGCATATAATAAGTTCTGTTTTGAATACACCTTCCAGATGCTCAAGGAACTGATATTTTAATCCGCCACCAAGGGGCATTGTGAATTCAAAAGCTGTTCCCGAACTATATTTACCTTTCTCCTTGGCAGAAATAAAACCAAGTCCACCATATACGAATGCATTCATTTTAGGCAGTGCGCTGAAAGCTTTGAAATCATAAAAATATTTTGTCGACATTCCCCAATATGAAGTTTTTAATGAATAACCGCCATAATCATGTGTAGCTGGAAATGAAATATGCAATCCAAGTTCAAAGCCCATATTCTTCAATGGTAAAGGTCTTATTCCAAAAACAGGCTCCATTCCGAAGCTTGCAATATTTTCACCACCATATCCATAAGTATCCAGTCCAATAACTCCGCCTGCATACATAGGTGGTCTTTCCGCGAACGCAAAAGAGCCAATCAGCATTGCGAATACAATAATCAATATTTTTTTCATTTTTCTCACCTTTTAGACTTTAGTTATACTTAATATATTAATTTCTGCTAATAGAATAATCAAGTATTTAGTCTGCAAACAGAACTGCATACATCAGATACCTTGTTAAAACCCCACTAATCAGATAAAATATCTGTGAAAAAATCACAAGGACGTTTTTAATGACAGATATCGAAATCGCTCAGAAAAACAAGATGATTCCGGTGGCTGATGTTGCTGCTAAAATTGGAATCACTGCAGACAAGCTTGAAAATTACGGGCCTTATAAGGCAAAGATTACTTTTGAAGAACTCCGTGCCCTTCAGGAAAAGGCTGCATCTAAGCCTGGTAAACTTATTCTTGTAACAGCCGTTACCCCTACTCCAGCCGGAGAAGGAAAGTCTACTGTTTCCATTGGTCTTGCAGACGGTCTCAACCGCATAGGAAAGAAAACTGTTGTTGCCCTGCGCGAGCCTAGTCTTGGACCATGCTTTGGTGTAAAGGGCGGTGCCTGTGGCGGCGGATACGCTCAGATTGTTCCAATGGAAGATATCAATCTTCATTTTACAGGCGATATTCACGCAATCTCAATTGCAAATAACCTGATTGCGGCCCTTATTGATAACCACTTGCAGCAGGGAAATGAACTTGGGATTGACCCTCGTACAATCAGCTGGAAGCGCTGTGTTGACCTCAATGACCGCGCTCTCCGCAATATCACAATCGGTCTTGGCGGACGCATGCAGGGCGTGCCTCGCGAGGACCACTTCTCAATTGCTGTTGCAAGTGAAATTATGGCGATTGTCTGCCTTAGCCGCACAATCAGCGAGCTTAAAGAGCGCATTGACCGCATTGTAATCGGCCAGAATTATGCCCGCGAAAACGTAACCTTTGGTCAGCTTAAGTGCACAGGCGCTGTTGCGGCCCTCTTAAAAGATGTAATTAAACCAAACCTTGTACAGACTCTCGAAAAGAATCCGGCCTTTGTTCACGGCGGACCTTTTGCAAATATTGCCCACGGCTGTAACAGCGTAAACGCAACTCTCTGTGCCCTTGCAACCGGCGACTATGTTGTAACAGAAGCTGGCTTTGCCGCAGACCTTGGTGCTGAAAAGTTCTTAGACATCAAGTGCCGCGCAGCAGGCCTCAAGCCAAGTGCCGTAGTAATTGTTGCAACAATCCGTGCCCTCAAGATGCACGGTGGTGTTGCAAAGGCAGACCTGGCAACCCCTAACACAGCAGCCCTGGAAAAAGGTTTTGCAAACCTCAAGACTCATATCGAAAACGTTGCAAAGTTCGGCTTGCCTGCCGTAGTTGCTGTAAACAAGTTTATTACAGATACAGATGAAGAAATCGCCCTGCTCGAAAAGCTTTGCCGCGACAACGGTTCAACAGCAGTTCTTTCAGAAGGCTGGGGAAAAGGCGGCGAAGGTGCCGCAGACCTCGCAAAGGTTGTAGCAGAAATTGCAGACAGCGGAAAAGCAGACTATCATCCGCTTTACGAGCTGGACCTTCCTCTCGCAGACAAAATCCGCACAATCGCAAAAGAGATTTACCGCGCCGCAGACGTTGAGTTTGACCCTGCCGCCCTCAAAAAGCTCAAGACCTTTGAGGACAATGGCTACGGAAAACTTCCTGTTTGCATCGCAAAAACACAGAACTCAATCAGCCACGACCCAAAGCTGATTGGCGCTCCAAGCGGCTATACCTTCCCGGTTCGCGACGTTCAGCTCTATGCGGGTGCAGGCTTTGTAGTTGCCCTTGCCGGCGACATCATGACAATGCCAGGCTTGCCAAAGGCACCAGCTGCTCTGGATATTGATGTTGATGATAACGGAGTAATTTCAGGATTGTTCTAATAATATGCGTCATGCTGAACTTGTTTCAGCATCTCTTTTAATATGGTTTCGATACGGCCTTCGGCCTACTCAACCACCGGCGATGTAACGGTGGTTGAGTGCTTCGCGAAGCGAAGTGTATCGAAACCACTTTTATTTTTGTGCTTTCAACTGAAGCAGCTCGCTTGTACACTTTATGATTCTCTTATTCTGGCGAACGAGTCGCTGAGCAAGAAGCTTAGAAAGGAAGAGACCATAGTGAGGATTTTTTCTGATAAGGTTTAAGAACTGAGTTTTTGGAATGCGGATAAGCTTTCCATCCTCGGCAGCCATGATTGTTGCAGAGCGGCGGTCGTTCAAAAGGAAGGCCATTTCACCAATGAACATATCCTTTGGAGACAAAACAGAAATCAGCTTGCGGTTTGCATAAACACCATAGCGGCCTGAAACAATAAAGTACAAATCGTTAGAAGGCTCGTTCTGGCGGCAGACAATATCAAACTTCTTGTATTCAACAGCTTTAAATGGAATCATGATTCCAGGAACTGTATTCGAAACGTTTACAATATTGTGAATATCAAAAGAAACTTCATTACCCTTATCATTATAGCGCAGGCCGGATACCAGAGATTTAGAAAGGGCAATTCCGCGGCCATGAGCCTCTTCGAGACCAGGTGCATCATCAGTCATGCGAGACTTCCAGTCAAAGCCCTCACCGTCATCTTTAATGGTAAATGTAGATTTATCTTTTCCAATTGTGTAGTCAATGTGAATCTTGCGCTCTGAATATTCCGGCTGGCGCAGCTTCTTATCAATCAAATCAAGAATAATACCGCCATTATTCAGCCATTCAGATTTTTCGTCATAGGTAATTCCACAGTTACCGTGCTCAAGAGCATTTGTAAGCAGCTCCATTAAAGTAGACTGAAGGGCAAAACGTCCGTCATCATCAATACGGTTTGTGCAGTAAAGATAGTTTACAAGGAAGGCAGTATAAAGCCGGATATCCATTGGATTGTTATCGCAGACAAACTGGCCGATTTCCTCAGAACCCATGCGGTCCTGCATACCACGGTTAAAAAGGAACTGCTGATTGCGGATAAGACTGCGCAAAAGGCCATCCAGATTCTGCTTAAAGGTATAAAGAGTCTGAACTATCAGAATGTTAGGATCCTTAAGGTCTTCAATTTTCTGAGCCGCAGAAGGACTTTCTGCAATGGCAATAATTCCACCATTATGGAGCCATGGGTCAGAACGGATTGCTTCGAGAATCGCATGACAATCAATATCTGTAGAAGTAAAATCCAGAATCTTTATTTCAGGGAGTTCATAATCAACAAAACTGAGAGCTTCATCTGTTTCAGGACAAAAAATTGGTTCAAGATAATTTGAATAACTCAAAGAAGCATTCTTTACAACACTAAGTACTTCCTGATTAGAAGAAGCCACCAGCAACTTTTTCATATAAATCTCCGTATATTTAAGTATGACCCAAATGCGATTCGAACGCACGACCTTCCGCTTAGGAGGCGGATGCTCTATCCAGCTGAGCTACTGGGTCTAAAAAATTATTCAAAATCGTAGTACACCCAGTGCTTTGCGAGACCGCCAAAACCGTCAACAAGTGCGTCAATGGTATTTACCGCCTCTGAATAATGACAGAGATAAGTCTTAGCTTTTATTTCTGCAGGCAGAGTAACGAGTTCATCATAAGCCGCGTGAACGCCACGGGAATAGCCCATAACATCACAGTCGTGGAAAATTACTTCAATCTTCGGATAATTATCCAGCAGGAACTTAAGTTGCGGTCTGTTAAACTGAGTGTCGGCTGTAAATAATATCCTATCATCAATAATCAGTCCATAGGAAAGCTGCGAATGTTTTAAAGAATTTTTTCTTGTAGTTACATGACGGGTTCTAAAAAGCTTGATATTAATTCCTTCAATATCAGCTTCATACATCTCAAAAGGTTTTTTCTGAATCTTAACCGGCTTAATCTGATTAAAATAATCATCAAAAGTCATTTTACCTTCTTCGCTGTACTGAATACCTCCACGAAGAGATTCATTCCACAAAGCCTTTTTAAATACATCAGTAATAACTATATTCAGTTTACGCTTATTGATATATTTTCCTGCAAGTGCCAGCTCTTCAACACCACCAATATGATCTGCATGAGGATGAGTCAAAAGCAGATTTTTTATATCGTTGATTTTTCCCCCGTAAACATTTTCAAAGGCATAAGAGCACAAGGTTCCACAATCAACTAAAAGATGGTGCTTACCTTTTATGATAAGCAGATTTGTCTGAAACGCAGTTTTAGTAAAAGCGTTGCCAGTACCAATAAAAAAGAGAGAAAGATGGCCGTCAGTGGTCAATTCAATGTTAGAAATGAATGGACGCGTTTTCATTGTCTTCTATTATAACACACTTTTATGAATTTGGTATACTTCTTCTACACCACTTACCAAAATACCGCCCATACCCATTTCCAGGGGTAATTTAATGTCCATATCATAACGGTCGCCCACAGCAAGGCAGTTTTCGGCAGAAATCCCCTCCAGCCCCCTGGCACAAGCTGATTTTGACAGGCGTTCAACCGCGGTCTCAAAAGGTTCCAGTGCAGGCTTAGACTTAAAGCAGGTATCAAGCCCTACAATTTCAGGGAAAAAATCCGAAACGCCAATAGCCTCAAGTGTTTTTCGAGCCGGCAGCACCGGATTATTCGTAACACAAATCAGCTGATATTTTTCCTGCAGAATCCCGAGCTCCGCAATAAGAGTTTCATCCCGGCCAAGAAAATCAGCCGGTTCAAGTAGTTCCCGCCGCCACTGAACGCTCTGTTCAATCGGTACTCCAAAGGCAAGCAGTGTATTTCCCAAGCTCACCTTGCTGCCCTCGTGTTCGGCCGCAAACTTCTTACGGTAATCGGCAACCATACGGCGGGCCTCATCAGCAGAAATCCCCCTCTCCTTTGCAAACTGGCGAACCTGACAGTCCACCTGCTCAAAGGCATAAGCCTGGTTAGTATACAAAGTTGAGTCTATATCAAAAATAAAGGCACGAAGGTCGGAAGGAATTTTATAGATTTTCATAAGCTCTCATCCTTACAATTTTTTCTGCCGCTGCAGGTAAAGATTCATAAGTTCCAAGCCCAGACCAGCCGGCACAGGCATCGCCTAAAAGTTCACTGTGAACAAAATGGTTATCTACCGGGCGAAGAATTTTCATTCCAAGCCTCTGCTCTTTTTCGCGTAAGAGTAATTCATCATTTGTCTGGCCGCCGGTAACTGCCATTTCAGAAGGAAAAGAAAGCCCTGCCGAGCCAGCCGCAGCCTTAAGAGCATTTACGCCCTTCTCCACTGCAGCAAGGCGCTCATTTTCAGAAAGTTCGCCGCTATCCGGAATAAGATAAGATACATTCCATAGTCCAGGCACAACAGAAGGCAGGGTACGCAAGCCCTGGCCGGTAACAGGACGGTCAGTACAAAAATTAAGGCCTTCAGAACTGCCGCAGCGGTCGCAAAGCCGGCCAGCCTTAAGGGTTCCGGTTCCAATCAGGGCCACAAGAAAATCAGGACCACCCGCAAAAACAGGACAGTTTTCATAGAGGCCACATATAGCCCCTGTTTTTACAAAAGCAGGAAAAAGCTTTTTATTGATTTTGCAGGCCGCAAGCATTTCATCATTCCAGTAGGCTTTTTCAAAACGCTCTTCCGGAAGAATTGTTACGGACTTTCCAGTAAGTACGTAAATCAGATACTCCGGACCCGAAAAAAGAAGCTTTGTTTTTTTCCAGACCTGGGGAAATTGATTTTTAATCGAAAGAATCTTTGGAATAAAAAGAGAAGCCCGGGCCGCCTCAGGAATATCAGCAGCCACAGCTGAAGTATCCTCGTTCCATCTGAAGGTAAGGCCACAATCAGTTACCACAGTAGGTCCGTTACCAGAAATACAAATACCGCAAATCTGCACATCTTTCAGCCCGCGGGTCACCTCTGCCTTTGCCTGCAAAAAAGCATTATACCAGGAGCAGGCAACAAAGCGGTCGTGAGGTTCTTCAAATGGAACAGCGCAAAAAGAAACGACCTCGCCCACCGCCGTAATCAAACCGGCTTTAAGCGAAGTCGTCCCAATGTCCACGCATAAAATTGCGTCAACCATTATTCTTTACTCGTGCTTTACAACCTTCTCAATAATATTTCTATTATCAAGCAGTTCGCTCAGCGACTGGTTGTAGTGAATGCGGGTAATAACGTTTGCAAAAAGGCCGCTTACATCAGTGCTGATGTACCATTCGCGCTTCAAAAGCTCTTCGTGGTAAACAGCGTTAGTACCAATAATGCGGTAGAAGAGGCCCTTTTCATAGGCTTCATCAAAGTTCTTGATAGCATCGCCGGTAAAGAAAGGAAGGGAAATGGCACAAATAACTTTTGTAGCACCCTGACCTTTCAGGAACTCCATAGCCTTAAGCAGAGTTCCACCGGTTCCAAGCATATCATCAGCAAGGAAAGCAACCTTACCCTTTACATCACCGAGGAGCTTAACAGACTTAATATTTGTAGAATGAGCATCCTGAGTTACGATAGAGTAATCGCGCTCCTTGTAAATCATAGCAAGCGGCAGCTTGAGACCGCTGGCATAAAATTTATTTCTATCAATAGCACCAGTATCAGGAGAAACAATAACAAGGTCTTCTGTTTTTCCGGTCAAATCTACGATCTTAGAAAGCTCGCGGATAATCTGATAGCTGGCATGAAGGTTATCAAGATTACAGGTAGAGAATGCATTAACGATTTCTCGTGAGTGAAGATCGAGAGTAATAATTCGGTCAACACCCTGCATTTCATAAATGTGGCCAAGCAGACTTGCAGTAAGTCCCTCGCGGCCCTTGCGTTTGTGCTGTCTTGCATAAGGATAAGCCGGAACAACCAGAGTGATTTTTTCGGCACCTGCAATTCGCACGGCATCAATAGTTACAAGCAGTGAAACAAGATGATCATTTACAGTCATCTTAATTTTGTTAGCACCGCCGTTGAGAGAAAGCACCTCGTGGTTTTCAACATCCTGGAAAATAAAAACATCTTTTCCGCGGACTGTTTCCAACAACTCAGTTTTCACCTCACCATTGGCAAAATAAGTAAAGCGCGCATTTACCTTGAAAACAGGCGGGCGGTACTTATCGGTTGCACCTCTTATGCACAGATCAGACGTCTGCAAATCATTCTGCAGATTGATTCTGTTCACAAGCTCTTCTTTAGTCAGCTCATAACGCTTAGACAATACATCGTTCTTCAAGGTGAAGCGGTGTTTGTACATGTGTTTAAGGTGCGTTATGACTTCATTGGCGAAAGCTTCGCCACCAGGACACGCAACAATCGCTAGACTTGTTGGTTCTGTATAAGGCATATCAAACCTCTTTATATAGTGGGATGCTTAGAATATATCAGATTGTTGGCTTTTTAGGAAGTGGGGCAAGACTTTCAAAATGTGGGGAGGAGCCCCTCCCCTCGCTCCCAAGCAAGTCGCTCCACGAAGCGCCCCTGCAAGCAGGGCCGCTTCTCTCCGCTTTGTTGCTTGTCCGCTACCCCACCCAGCGGGGCTCAAACGCCGCCCCGCAACGCCCGGCTTTATTTACTTTTTTGTAAAGCTTCTTCAATTCTATTTACAAAAGACTCTCCCCAGTATTCGCAGAGTATTTCGCGGGCCTGCGATTGAAGTTCGGGGATAACCGATTCTTTCAATTGTTTAATATTATTTGCAAGATAAGAACAGCTTTGCAATTGCAGGGCTTCTTTTTGTGTTTGAGAATAACGATCAAGCGGAAGTTCTTTTACTGTCTGAAATAGAATTGTAAATACATTTGCTGTTGAACAGATTTTTTGCCAGCGATCCAGGCTTGAAATTTTCTGGAACGAAGAAATTCCGGCATCTACATAATAGCGGTAAACTGGTTGTTTTATTCCTGCATATTTTTTTGCTTCATATGAAATAAAAAAGTATTGGAGAAAATCTTCTGCAAAAACACAGTTCGAAAAAGGAATATGAGAAAGTGCTTCAAGATAAGTTTCTCGCCTGATAAGTTTAGCCCATAAAAAGCCAGTATGATTTTTCTGTACCAGAAAACCATCAAAAACTGCCTGCTCTGTAAGTACACCCTCATAGATCTTATTTGCGTTTTTCTGCATTTGAGAAACGCGTTTTTGAATTATAGTATCAGAGATATTTTCTATTGCAACAACCTCTGCTCCACCATGAACAATATCAGCCCCTGTACTAATTGCAGTTTCATAAAGAACCTTTAATGAATCTGGTAAAAGTTCATCATCACTATCCAGAATGATGATATAGGGACTGTTTGCAGCTTCTATTGCCGTACGTCGTGCTTCCAGAAGTCCAATATTTGTTTTGTGCTCGCGATAAATTATACGGGCACGTGGGATTTTATGTTCTTTCCGAAACTCTTTTATAATTTTATAACAATCTCTGCCAGTTTCGTCAGTACCAGAACTTCCATCGTTTACAACAATAATTTCCCATTCTGCGAACGATTGAGCTGCTACAGATTCCAATGCCCGAAGCAGCGTACGTTCTGCGTTGAAAACAGGAATACAGACAGAGACTTCCGGGAGCTTTCTTTTAGTCGCCAATTCCAAAATAAGTACCTGTAACAGCTGTAGCGTAAAAACTTACATTAACATCTACTGCTGAAATAGATTCATCAAGAAGGTTTACAGTAACAACCCGATTCTTATTTTCACAGGTATTTGGATCTTTTGTAAGTGGCGCATCAAGATCAATATAAACTCCGTCATCAGCAACAACAAGAATATTATCATCAGGTCTTCTGGCAATAAACTTTCTTGCACCATAGAAATACTGATTTTCCTGATCTTCTGGTGGTGTTATAGGAGAAGATTCCAAGAGCTCCCCGTTATTGTTATAGGTATTTCCCAAGTACATTCCTAGATAGTTGCTTCCATTTGTCCATGTAGATAATGAAAAACCACTACTCAAATCTATTTTCGCAATACCACCTGCACTTACAATATTATAAATCGTTTTTTCAGAATTTAAGAAATTATTAGGTGAGTCATTATTATTTTGATATTTATAACATGCTATATACAATGTGTTTCCAAATAGTTGAAGATCAGATGCCTGATAAGCTAAATAACAAGTCTCTTTCTCTTCTTCATTTAAAGTAATTGTTCCATCAGATTCAGAAATTCTGTATTTTGTTAGTACAAAATCATAAAGTTTAATCAAATAATCATTACCACCAATTGAAGTAACAATCAGAGAGCTCCAATTACTAGCATAAAAATTTTGATTAGAATAATATGAAATTTCATTTGTAGAAAGATTCAATTTCACAAAATAATTTCCATGCACCGTGTATTCTCTCTTTATCTGTAATGGAAAATAAAGAGAGTTGTTATAATAAGTTAGACAATCAATTTGTATTATAGAACCTGCATTATTTCCTTCAAAATCTCCCGGAAATTTCGCATGTATTAAATTGCTCAAACCTAGCCCCTGTAGTATACCTTCAGTTTTCGCTAATTTATAAATTTCTTCATTTTCAAAATAATAAATACAATCATCAGCAAAACAAAATGTATTTGAAGTAAACATCGGGCTTGTAATAGACTCTCCTCCTGAAATACTAGAAAACAAACTTGCTCCTGTTGTAAATGAAACAGATTTTGGTGTATCAATTACAAGTTTAGATTGTGTATTCTTCTGATATTTCAATACATTCTCAGCATCTCTTCCATTAAACAGTATAATTGGATGATTACTGTCTGGAGATAAAAATTGTTCCACAAAGAACTCTCTGCCATCCAGACGAATTGTAACAGTATTTGAACCGCTTTTTACGGTAAACTCGTTGGAATAACCTTCTACTGTTTCTGAAAATAAACCTAAGCTTTCATGCATGTCTTCCATCATTCTTGTATATTCTTCTTCGGACATCTGAGAATATACTTCTCTAAACGCGTCTTCATCTATTTCTTCGCCAAACGTAAGAGCAACTTTTATCTTGATTTTACTACCAACGGGTATATTTTCAATTGAAATTGGAGTACCCACAGAAGTATCGAAAAAACTTTGAAGAGTAGCACAATACTCTTCTTCGGAATCAGCATTAACGATTGATTTTGAGAAATCTTTTTGTACACTTGTTTCAAAATTTCCAAGAGTAGAAACTTTAATACTCATTTTGTAAACCATGAAGTTATCAAAATCACTACCGCTTGTATGTCTGATAGTTCGTGATACACTTCGATTTTTTGAAAGATTCTGTCCAAGATATCTTGCGACGCGGCCTGCATCTAAAGTAATTGAACCTTCCCCTTTCTGAGAAATACCGTTGCTGCATGAAAGAAAAAAAACAGAAAGAGTTATAAAAATCAAAGAGAGACGTATTTTCATAAAAATCTCCTACATAGGTAATTGTTCTTATAATTATACCTTATGTTTTTATAATCCGTCAAACTCTCGTGTTTTTTTTTCTACAAGAAAACTATTACATCATAAGATGACAAAACCATTAAGGTGATTTATAATGCAAGTACTTTTACAAGAGAAGAAAATGAAAAATTCAGGAGTGATTATTTAGCTGTGAATTTACATGATTATGATATAAGATACGAGGCTCTCCAGGAAGGTGCAGCCGTTGGTGCACAACAGAAGGCTGTGAAAGATGCTGTAAACTTTCTGAAAGAAGGAGACTCTCCTGAAAAAGTAGCACGTTGCATTGGATTACCTTTGGAAGAAGTAAAAAAACTAGCTGCTGAAATTACAGAAAAACAATAACAACACATAATGAATAAGGGCTGGTCTAAAAGACCAGCCCTTATTCATATATTTCTAAATTATTTTAGACTAGAGCTTTGGATACTTATCAAAGTATGCTTTAGTTTCCTTAGCAACAAGGCCGCTCAAAACAAGCAGAGAGATACAGTTTGGAATTGCCATGAGACCGTTTGTGATGTCGGCAATTGTCCATACGGCAGAGATTGTCATGTAAGGTCCGATTGCAACTGCGATAATGTAGAGCCAGCGGTAAACCTTAACTACAGCCATGTTTCCACCAGTCAAATATTCAAGACATTTTTCTGAGTAGTAGTCCCATCCGAGAATTGTTGTGAATGCAAAGAATACGAGACAGAGCATAAGAAGGAACTGAACAGAAATATTGTCACCACCAAGAATTGCAGAGAAAGCACGTGAAGTAAGAGCAGCTCCAGTTGCACCAGAGTTCCATACATCGCCACCGGCAAGAACGATTGAAAGACCTGTCATTGTACAGATGATAAGAGTATCAATTACAGTACCAGTCATGTTTACCATACCCTGCTCAACAGGTTCATCTGTCTGAACGGCAGCAGCGGCGATAGGAGCAGATCCAAGACCAGCCTCGTTAGAGAAGATACCGCGGGCAATACCCTTCTGCATAGCCATGCGGATGATTGTTCCGGCAGCAGCACCGGCAATAGCCTTAACACCAGTGTCTACACCAAAAGCACCCTTGAAAATCAGAGCGAAGGCAGCAGGAACGCGGGTAGCATTCATAATGATTACAGAAACACCGAGGAATACATAAATAATAGCCATTACAGGAACAACCTTTTCTGCAACCTTAGAAATACGCTTAAGACCGCCAATTACAACAAGTGCAGTTGCGATTGTGATGATTGCGCCACCAATTACTGTAGCCCATGTATAATCATTTCCAAAAAGAGTGAAAGCAATGTGTTCTTTATTTGCATCGAATGCGTTCTGAACAGCACCACAAATACCGTTTACCTGAGTAAATGTACCGATTCCAAAAAGACCTACGAGAGTTCCAAAGATTGCAAAGAGAATTGCAAGCCATTTCCAGTTTTTACCCATACCCTTTTCAATTACATAGAAAGGTCCACCAAGAACGTGTCCATCTTCCTTAACCTCGCGGTACTTAATAGAAAGCATACATTCTGCATACTTTGTAGCTGTACCAAGAAGGGCAGCAACCCACATCCAGAAAAGAGCACCAGGACCACCGGCAAGAATAGCAGTAGCAACACCTACGATGTTACCAGTACCAATTGTTGCAGAAAGGGCTGTACAAAGTGCAGAGAAGCCCGAAAGCTCACCTTTTCCTTCGTTTTCTTTGAAGATGCTCTTAAAAGCACGTCCGAGCTTTGTAAACTGAATACCGCGTGTCGCAATTGTCATTACGATACCAGTAACAAGAATGAGGGCGATTGTTGGGATTCCCCATACAATGTCGTCGATAGTGTTTAGGATTTGTTCAAACATGTTGTTTGTCCCCTTTAAAAAAATTAAGAGCTGGCTCTCAAAAACCAGCTCCCTAAAGAGTAAACAGAACGTATATATTTTATATTGCTCCGTCCCTTATGCCTGAGATATCAGAAACTTCTTACAGAAATATGCAGGAAGCTTTCCTAACCCTTCGGCGTCCTGCGGGAATGCAGGAACTCTCCAGAGAAGGTGTGGATAGGAGTCGAACCTACCAATGATGGTTTTGCAGACCAGTCCCTTACCGCTTGGGTACCACACCAAAAAAAATGTATATTTAATATATAGAAGATAGAGGGGATTGTCAATACTACATGCCTTTTTTCCAGGCTTCTTCCAGAACAGATTTTAGGGAGGCAGTGAAGAAGGTTTGCAGGCACTGGCGGAAGATTTCTTTGTCCAGGTCTACGCTGTGGCGGATGTACCAGATAATCTGGGAACTTAAGAGATTTGAATAGCTGTAGCCTACAAAGGATTTTAAGTCTTCAGAAAATGTAACTTTGTTCTGGCTACCATAATATTCAATTGTGGCCCGCACAAAATCAAGCAGGTCCTTTTCAAAAATGATTTTGAGCTGTTGTTCTCCAAGAGATTCATAAGCACACTGGCAGAGGGGCTGATTTTTATCTATATAATCAAGCACAAAATCCATTGCCTGAGGAATACTTGCATTAGCCTGATGGAAGGAATCTACTATATTTTGCACTTCTCGTGAGTAAGTAAAAGAAAGCAGGTCGTAGTTATTTTCAAAATGATAATAGAAAGTATTGCGGTTGATATTACAGGCCGCAACAATATCCTGCACAGTGATTTTTGAGAAAGGCCTGTCTTTAATCAGCTTTTTAAGGGCTTCAGCCATCTGATTTTTTGTTTCCGAAGGATTTTCGCTCATATATTCATTATTAGACATTCTCTAAAATTTGTCTATTGTCTTAAAAAAAGGTTTTTATTAAATTTGTTAGTATGGTCAAACAACTTCGAAAGAATAAATTTCTCCGTTATACCGTATTTGCTGCTGCGGTTGTATTTTTTGTATTTATCACAATTCTCGTAACACGTAAAAAGCCTTTGCCGGAAAAGGAAGATGCCCTGCCGGCGGTTGTCATTCAAAAGCCCGTCAACGGAAATCTTGTAGAAGCCGTTACCATTTCGGGCTATGTAGAAGCAAATGCTATGATTCCTGTAGTTCCTTTTGTTTCAGGAACAATTATTGACTACCCTGCCCGTGCCGGAGTCTTTGTAGAAAAAGATACTCTTCTTGCTAAGATTGATGATGCGCCATTCCGCCAGCAACTGAAACAGGCAGAGGCTGCTTACTTTGCCGCCAGAAGCACTTTTGACAGAATTGAAAAACTTTTTAAGGCAGGTTCCACAAGTCAGCAGAATTATGATTCAGCTAAGGCCCAGGCTGATGCTTCAAAGGCCCAGTACGACCTCGCAAAGCTTCAGGTTGATTACACGGAGGTCCGCGCCCCTGTAGACGGAACAATTTTGATTGCAGACCAGGCTGTAGGTGATATTGGGAACCAGAGTCAGCCGATTGCAGTTCTTGCAGACCTTTCAAATCAGGTAGTTCGTCTTAAGGTACCTGAAAAATATTACGACCTTTTTACACTCGAACGCGAAAATCTTTCTGTAAAGGTGACCCGCCCTGCAGAAAAGAATATGTTTGAAGATGCAGTAACTACAGCTACTATAGAAAACATTGCCCCTTACGTTTCACCAGAAAGCAAAAACTTTATGGTTGTCTGTAAGCTTGACCAGGCAGCAGAACGCTTTCGTCCCGGAATGTTTGTAAAGGTTCAGGTTGCTTATAAGACTTATGAAAATGTTCCGCTTATAGCTCTTAAAGCCCGCAAGATGGATGGTTCTTTCTATATTTATGATGAAAATACAAAGACAGTAAAATTTGTTGAAGGTGATAACTTTCCTAACGATGGAGAAAACTTTATTCTACCGGAAGAATACCGTAATTCTTACATTGTTATGGATGGTCAGAACTTTGTGTTCGACGGACAGAAGGTTCGTCTTTTTGAAGAAGCACTTAAAGAAGCGCAGGCCGGTGCAGTTAGTGGAGAATAACAAATGAAGGTTTCTGAGTTTTCGGTAAAACATCCTGTAATCATCACAATGCTTCTTATTGTACTCGCCGCTTTTGGTTTTTATTCGCTGAGCGGCATGCGTACAGAATTCATGGAAGATATTTCCATGCCTCAGGCAATTGTTTATACAGTATATCCGGGTGCAAGTGCAGAAGATGTTGAAAATGATATTACCAAGGTTCTCGAGGATTCTTTTGTTACCCTGCCCCACTTTAAGGCAATAGATTCAACTTCTTCAAATTCCCTCAGCTGGATTTTAATTACCTATGCGGATGGCTACGATCCTTACGATCAGCTTACAGAGCTGCGCAATAGAATTTCTGAACTCGTAGAACAGCTGCCAGACGGAATTTCCGGAGAGCCTCGTGCCCTCGTCGGCGGAATGTCTATGGTTCCAATCATCAGCTTTTCTGCCAGCTCCGGTCAGGATTCTGCCCGCCTTACCCAGTACCTTCAGGACGAGCTTACACCTCTTCTTACCCAGATTGATGGTGTTTCACAGGTTTCGATAGACGGCGGAAAAGAGCTTGCCGTAAACATAAAGCTGGATGTAGATGCCCTTACTTCAAAAGGAATTGCAGTTTCTACAGTTTATCAGGTTTTGAATTACGGCAATGTTACCCTGCCGCTTGGTAGTGCAAGTTATCAGGACAGGGCAATTCAGGTTCGCTATGCCGGTGGTTTTAATTCTCTTAATGATGTAAGAAATCTTCCGGTTGGAGTAGCAGACGGTTCTACAATAATCCGCCTTAGTGATGTAGCAGATGTTAGTCTCTCCTACCCTGAACAAAACATAACAGTTTCTGACGGCCGCGTTCCACTTACAATTGTAAACGTAACAAAGCGACTCGACGGAGATACGGTAAAAATCGTAAAGAAAGTTAAGAAGGCAATTGCCGACTGCGAAAGAAATACAAACGGTGCAGTTAAATTTCATATCATCAGTGACGACAGCCGTCAGGTTTATGCTTCTCTTAAGGCCGTAATTCAAAGCGGTATTCTCGGTGTAGTTTTTGCTGTTCTTGTAATTCTGCTTTTTATGGCAGACTGGCGCGCAACCCTTACAATCAGTCTTTCAATTCCTCTTTGTATTTTGTTCAGTCTGATTGGACTTCGCATTCTGGATATTTCCCTCAACCTTATGACTCTTTCAGGTCTGGTTATTTCTCTTGGTATGGTAGTTGATGGCTCCACGGTTATGCTGGATCAGATTTACCGCTATTACAAACGCCGCGACCAGGAAACCGGCGAAATGGAATACACAGTTACCCAGAGTATCTACAAGGGCTGGGACGAAGTTTCTGCTTCTATTCTGGCCAGTGCCGCAACAACCATCGTTGTATTTATTCCGATTGCAATGCTGGGCGGACTGATTGGAAGCGTACTTCACGCCGTTGCCGTTACAATCATTCTTGCGATTTTCTCTTCTTTCCTTGTTGCGGTTGTTATTGTTCCATATCTCTTAAAACTCTTTCTTTCTGAAAAGGGGCCAAAGATTCGGGGCAAACCACGAAAGTTCGACCGTGCCATGGACAAGTTCGAACGCATTTACCGCAAGGTACTTGTTATTGCCCTCAACAACCGTGGCTTTGTAGTTCTCGTTGCAGTTTTCCTCCTGGTATTCTCAGGCTTTATTGCCCTGCGTCTTGGCATTGCCTTCATTCCTTCAACAGATTCTGGTGATTTTTATATCTCTACAGAATTCCCTATGGGAACCCAAAAAGAGCAGACTCACGAAAAAATGCTTATTGCCCAGGACCTGCTTTATAAATATGTTCCTGAAATTGACAACGTAGTAATTTACGAAGGACAGGGAGATTCTTCTAACTTCTCTTCTGTTTCTACTCCTCACTACAGCTACACCCACGTGGTACTTGTACCGGTTGCAGAACGAAAGCGGGATGTTCACGACATTATGCTGCAGGTGCAGGAGGTCTGGTCTGCCGTTCTTCCAGACTCAAAGGTTTCTGTTCAGAACGGTGGTTTTGATAAACTCGTTGGTTATGTTTCTGACGGCGGCGGTTATGGTATTACTTTGATTTCCGAAGACCTCAACGTCCTTTACGAAAGTGCCAGCCGTATTAAAGATTTTCTGGAAACAGATCCCGAGGTTGTAACAGCCAAGCTCGATACCGACTTTGATACAAGCACCATGATTATTGATATGAGCCAGGAATATCTGAGCTCTCTTGGTATTACAAGTTATGAGGCAGGAATTACTTCTGCCATTCTCTTTCAGGGAATGGACTGCGGCCGCTACAAGGATCTGGAAAGCGGAAAACGCTACGACTTGAAAATCACTTCGAATATTACTGATAAAAACATTACTGCAGATGATATTTCTAATCTGCACATAGTTACTCAGAATGGGCAGAATGTTTCTTTTGCAAATCTTTCTGATATCCGTGTTGAAAAATCTATTTCGCAGATTAACCATTCAGACCGTGCAAAAAAAATTACGATTACTGCATCTCTGGTTAGCGAAGACACAAGCGGTGTCTCACAGCGTGTAAATCAGTTTATTGCAAATAACCCGCTGCCTAACGGAGTAAAATCTAAGGCCGGTGGTATTATGGCCCTTATCGGCGACATGATTACTCCTATGATTTCTGCTCTGCTTATTGCTGTCTTCCTGGTTTACACCGTTATGGTTATTCAGTTCGAAAGATTTAAGCAGCCGCTTTTGATTATGGTGACAATTCCATTCTGTTTTATTGGAGTTGTTGCAGGGCTTTTGATGTTCGGTTCAACACTCAACCTGCTCTCCCTGCTTGGTTTAATTTCGCTTGCGGGTGTTGTTGTAAACAACGGAATTATTCTGGTAGATTATATTAATCAGCTGAGAGTACAACGACGTCAGGTTATTGCAAAAACAAAGGGAACTCAAAACCGCGACGGCGAATGGGAAATTGAGCTTACTCCAGAGCAGGAAGAAGAACTCTTAAGAACTTCTGTTCTCGATGGAGCCGCAAGCCGAATCAAGCCTATTTTGATTACAACCCTTACTACCCTGCTTGGCGACATTCCAATGGCCGTAGCAAAGGGAGAAGGTTCAGAGCTTTATGCTTCAATGGGTCAGGCAATTGCGGGCGGACTTTTAACTTCCACCCTTATTACATTGATTTTAATTCCAGTTATATATTACATTTCAGAAAAGAGAGGTCTAAAATGAAAAAAACATTTTTCACATCATTGTCACTTTTAGTAATTCTTAATTTCTTTACAGGCTGCTACTCCGTATTCAATGGCGGAACAGGCGGACTTATTGTTGATGCAGAAAGCACATCATCTCCCAAAAGAGGAATTGCTAATGTTGATATTTATGCCTATACAAGTGAAAGTGATCGTGATTCAGATTTTGAAGACTGGCAGGAAAACACTGTCTTTTCTCCATCAACTTCTTACTACGGACACACCACCACAGACGCTGAGGGCAGCTTTGTAATTTCCAATATTGTATGGAAAGAAAGCAGTCCTGATTTCGGAAAGGATGCTGATTACACAACTATTTATCTTTTGTACTATCATGAAAATTACGGGCTTACAAAAGACCAGACCGTAATCACCTCCGACAGTACAAGTGACACAGTTTACGCAGAACTTACAGCCATCAAAAAAACAACTGCCCTTAACATTAGTATTTACGATGTTGCAACTTCAAATCTTACTTCAAATAATGTGCTGGTAAAAGTTTCTGTTCCTCAGAACACAAATACAATTGACGCTCCTGCAAAAGTTTATGAACAGATAATTGCAGGAAACGGAAGCATTAATATCAGTTACCCGCGATGGAAAAATGCTGATGACAAAGCTGCAGGCAAAGAAAACACACCTGAAGTTAGTCTTACCTATTCTCAAAGTGCCGACACAATTACCTGGAAGGCCTGCGCAAATAACGAAGCAGCCGGAGATTATGCCTTCCTGACAGACAACTTTAGAATCAATAAAACAATTCAGAACACTTCTTATAATATTTCGCTCTACGGAAAGGCTACAAGAGTGGCTGTACCGACTGTAAGTGGAACATATGGCACAAATGATGGCGTTATCCTGTCTATGAAGGCAAGTGACTCTTCCGGCAATTTCACAATTGATTGCGGAGAAACAACAACTTATGCACAGACCATTGGCACCAGTGGAACTCAAACACACGGTAATTTCAGCGGTCTTGGCAGCGGTTTTTATATTGATGACGCTGCTTACACAGGAAAGTATAAAGAAATTCAAGTTAAATTTATTTCAAGCGGAAGTGACATTTCTCAGAAAACTCTCCGTAGTGACATCGCATCTTACAACTTTACCCTCTAGCAAAAAAGGATTTTTACGAATGAAAATCAAAAAACTGATTTTTACATTTGCACTTTTCTCACTCATATTAGCCTCAGCTAACTCACAGGCTGAAGAAACTTCATCCGCTTACACCCTGGACACTCTTCTTTCTGTAACAAGACAAAATCATCCGGAACTGCTTAAACTTCAGGAGGAATACCGCCGCAGTCTTTTAGATGTAAAAGATGCCTGGTGGTCTCTTGGCCCAACCGTAGACCTGCAGGCAAGCGGAACTTATATGGTAAATCCTCCGCTTGGTGCAATGTATGTAAATTCAGATGACATAATTAATGCAATTCAATGGAATGGAACAAAACCAAGAAACAGCGGTCAGCGCATAAAGATTTATGATGGTATGGAAAACACCCTTTACAACCTGCAGCTCGATGTAACCCAGCCGATTTTCACCTGGGGAAAAATTACGAATGCAATTAAGCTTTATAATCAGGTTTCGCAGATTAAACTTAACCAGATTACCCAGCAGCAGGATCAGCTTGAAACAGAATTAAAAACCAGACTCTTAAGCCTTTATTATATGAACAGAATTCTTTCCCTTCTGGATGAAGAAGAAACTTACGCAAACCGTATGGTAGAAGTAAGCGAAAATGCAGAAAAATCTGGAATGGTAATTCACCAGGATGTTGTTGATGCCAAAATTCAGGCAAAGGAACTGGAAATTGCAAAACAGGATTTGGTTGAAAACATCAAGGATCAGCTGCTGGAACTTGAAAGAATTACAGGAATTACAGAACTTAAATTTGAAGAAATAGATTACAGCTTTGTCCCTGCCCTTGAAGAAGATTTTGATGCTCTGCTTACTACGGATCCTGATGAACTTGAAAATCAGATTCTCTCCGGAAATCAAACTTCCATGAAAATGCTCACCCAACTGGAAGAAGTAAGCAGAACCGCTGAAAAAATTTCACGAGGCTATGAAAACTGGAAGCCTGATTTTGCCCTGCAGATAAGCGGCGGCTATTCAGGTTCCCGCTTTCCTTTATTTGAACCTAACTGGCGCCGCAAGGATGATTATTCAATAAATATTTCTATAGGACTGAAAACCACAATCTGGGATGGCGGTAAAAAAATCCGTGATATTTCCAGAAAAATGAGTGAAGCTGAAACTGCCTCTATAAACAAAAATGATGCACGCTCAACTATAAGCAAAACCTTTAATTCCGAATGGAATGCGGCTCAGGCCTGCACAATGAAAATTGAATATCAGGATTTGAAAATTGAATCAGCAGAAGCAAAAATTGACCAGAAACAGCTTATGTATGAATCCGGTTACGGTTCAGAAAGCGATGTTCTTTCTGTAAAAATAGAACGCTGTAATGCCCAGATAGAAAAAGAAAAGCAGACACTCGCACGTGCAAGAGCCTGCCTTACAATTGAATATCTTAAGAAGTAACTTTAGAAAGTAAAATACTGCGGACCTCTTTAGCTTCATTTGAGTTATCAAGCTGGAGCTGACGAGGGCCATGCTTTGTAGAAAGCTTAACTACATTTTCAGGCGCACTTCCGTCTGCTTCTAAGACAGCTGTAAGTTCTGAAAATCTGATTATCTCCGAACCATTAATCATCATATTTTCATAAACTCCGTTTACCGGCAGTAGAGTACTTTCTTTTAAAGCAATAAAAAGTCCCAGAACAGCACAGTAAGGAATTACAAAATTCATTTTGCCAAAATCTACTGCAATAGAAAGAACCAGAAGAATGTAGGCCGTTGGAATTGCGATAAAGAGCAGCTTCGATTTTCTTTTTGCAAATGAAAGTTTTTTTTCACCAGCCTCCTTCATCAGATGATTTTTCCAGAAGGGCATACCCACGCAGATTACTGCCATAAGAATAAAAGGAATTATTGCAAAAAAGATTAAATCTAATTTCATTATCAGTCCTCCATAGATTCTGAAACAAGTTCAGAATGACATTTTTATCATTCTTTTGAAATCATTTTTTTTAATGTATATCTTGCGCTTTCAAAAGCGAGCGGAATTTTTTCTATGTCCTCCAGAGTTTCAACTTTATAAGAAGCAAAGCCTGCAACTTCGCTTTCTTCTGCTTTAAGAGATTTTATAAAATCGTCAATCGTTTCAAATTGAGGAGGCAGCTCTGCTGTAAAAAAGATGTCGCAGGTTTTGTATTCAATATTTTTATACTCATAAGTATTTGGAGCCGAACACAAAAACTTTACTTCCTTTACCTCTACGCCAATTTCTTCCCGGCATTCCCGGATTGCCGCTTCTTCTGCACTTTCGTCAAAATCTACAAAACCACCCGGAACGGCTGCATAACCTTTTCTCGGCTGCTTGGCACGAATCTCGAAAAGCACGTTATTATAGCGGTCGCGGATTACTACTCCAACTGCAGCCGCTACATTGTTATAAAGATCAAAGCCACATTCAGGGCAGATCCATTTTCTGTTTCCGTGATTTTCTATTTTATTACTGCCGCACATAGGGCAGGTCTTAAAATCATTTTTCAAACCATTTATCTGCTTTGTCATTTAAAGCACCTCATTGTAATTGCATCTGCAAGAGCCTCGGACCTTTTTATAGACTGGATTATAAGCGGAACTATAAGAGGAAGCACTGCCTTCATCTTAGCTATTTTTCCTTTTACCTGGCCCAGGCCGCCGCGGATAGTTTGTGTTTTTAAAATTGAAACCGCCTCGTCTACAAGCAGCGGAATGAATCTGAAGATTATTTCAATTACCAGAATTAAGTAGCGGACCGGAAGTCTGCAGAGACGGAGCGGAGTAAGTAAAACATTTAGTCCGTCCATAAGATCGTATTCCGGAGTAGATACGAAAAATCCTGATATAAAGGCAAGTGCTGCATCTGTACGGATAATTGCTGCCAGACAGAAAAGCAGTTTTGATGGCGTTACCATAAACCATTTCCAGCTGGTGTAGCGAACCTCGTCTGGTAAAGCCGGATGAAAAATCATCTGGAAGATACTGAAAAATAAAAGGAAGGGAAGAATCTTAAGGCTTGCAATAAGCAGGCGTTTAAGCGAAAAGCCGCAGAGTATGCAGTAAAGCAGACCTGTAAACAGAGCTGCCACACAAAGCCAGAGTGGTCTTATTGCCAGAGAGCAGACAAAGAGAATTGTAAACAAAAGAATGCGGAGCGCCGGCGGCAGTTTTTCTACCGGGGCTATTTTCTTGCGGCGCGAACGGGACAAACCCAGAGACAACTTTTTTAAGCCCGCAATAAGACTTGCCGAATCAGAAGGAGGCAGTTCTGATAATGCAGGTTTCGGGGGTCTCTGTGGTTTCGATACACGACGCTGCGCGTCGCACTCAACCACCGTAGAGTCGCTCTTAACAACCTGTTCTAAAGTATCACTCTCAACTCTTCCGTTTTTAATTACAATTTCACGGTCTGCAAAATCAGCTTCGTCACGTTTATGAGTAGAAAAAATAACCGTCTTTCCTTCTGCAGCAAGTCTTTGCAAAAGTTTCATCACCTCTTGTCTGGCTCTGCTATCCAGACCTGCCGTAGGCTCATCAAACATAATCACATCTGCATCCAGAGCAAGAATTCCTGCAATGGCAAGCCTTCTCTGCTCGCCGCCGGAAAGCTCAAAGGTTCTTCGCTCTCCAAACTGGTCAAAAGGAAGAGCCGCTTGGTTCATGCAAGTCTTTACTCTTTCTACCAGCTGACTGCCGCTAAGTCCCCGGTTTCTGGCTCCAAAAGCAACATCATCTGCGGCGAATGGTTCAAACAAAGCCGCCTGTGCATTCTGCTGGGCAAGCACCGGACGGCCTTTTTTTCCAGACAAGCCAGCCCCGGCCGCGACTTTTATTTCGCCGCTCTGAGGAATTAAAAGTCCTGCACACAATTCCATAAGCGTAGATTTACCGGCCCCGGAAGGTCCTGTAAGTGCCGTAAGACTTCCCTTGTAAAAATCAAGATTAATATCAAAAACGCCGTGTCCACTGGTGGTTGAGTAGTCCAAAGGATGTATCGAAACCACATCATGAACATACGTAAGCTTTTCAATTTTCAGGCTTGTTTCTAAAGGTGGTTTCGATACATGACGCTGAGCGTCACACTCAACCACCGGAAAGTTTCTTTTATTTTTCGGCAAATCTTCTCCGCATACGCGGCGGATATTTTCCCTGTTTTCCAGAAAAGCTTTTTGTGTTCCATAAAAAAACACCCGTCCATCTTCCATACCCAAAACCGTATCTGCATCTTTGAGAGTTTCCAGATCATGAGTAATCTGAATGATTGTATTTCCGCATTTATGCCAGTAGCGGATAAAATCTAAAATCTCAACACGGGCTTCCGGATCCAGCATGGAAACAGCTTCGTCTAAAATCAAGATTTCAGGTCTAAGGGCTATAACACCACTTAGCGCTATTTTCTGAGTCTGCCCCAAAGATAAAGCTGATGTTGATGAGCCCGCCCTGTCCAGCATATCTACAATGTTCAAAGATTCAATTACACGAAGCTCTACTTCACTTTCGGACAAGCCCAGATTCTGAGGTCCAAAGGCTGTATCCCGGGAAACAAGCCCGCTTACAAGCTGATCTTTAGGAGACTGAAAAACTATTCCTATTCTGTTATTTTCTTTGATTTCTATAGTACCGGAATCAGCTTTTTCAAGACCACAGAGAAGCCGGGCAAGGGTACTTTTACCGCAGCCGTTATAACCGACTACAGCAACATAAGAGCCCTTTTCAATGCCAAAAGAAACATCAAAAAGGGCCGCCTTATTACTCTGCGGATATTTAAAGTTTAGATTTTTAACTGTTATTACGCTCAATTATTCAATTATTATTCAGGTATTTCAATCAATACTACTACAGATGCTGTGGTATCCCCGGCATCGTCAGAACTGCCACCGGCAGCATTTCCACCAGACCGGCCGGAAACAATTCCGCCGCCAAGACCTGCACCACCTTCACTTTCCTTTGCTGATGTAGTTGCTACAGTATTTATAACTTCGGTAGCAGACTTTTCAACTGTACTCATAGGCTGTGAAACAGAGCTTGTCTCAGAGACTGTTACTGTCTGATTTTCCTGAACTAGTACTCCTGCAGGTTGTGTAAAAAGTCCTACTTCAACAGTATTTTCAGTAACCTCAACAGTATTTGAATCGTCCATAATCCAGCCGGTACCACGACAAGAAGCAACCGCAACTGCTGTATGAACCTGATAATTTACACGTTTATTATCAATATGTCTGACCTGAGAACGGGCTGTACCAGTTTTAAGATATACGTTTACATTATCATTCTGCTCTGTTGAAGAAAGCTCTTCCAGAGTGATTCTCGTTACAGGTCCAAGATACATTACAGATTCAAGAACTTTGATTTTAGCTTCAGACTGAAAGCCTGTGCTTATTGTTTCTGATTGTAATACTGTATCTCCTTTCTGAAGGGCAATCCATTTACCGTCACGCTGAACTTCTACCTTTCCGCTTACAAAAGTTACTGTTGCATCTGCTGCAAAAGCACTTGTTCCCAAAACTATAAAAAGAGCTGCAAGTAATAAAGTTTTCATTTTTCTCATATTCTTCCTCCTTCTCTTTTAGAAAGCCAGAACAGCTTTTAAGGTAGCATAGAAATTTGTAAATTCGCTGTTTTCTTTACAGATATATGCCCCGGCATCAAGGCCAATCTGAAGATCGCTGAAGATATTATATAAGACATTAATTGTAGTATCAAAACCATCAAGCACAGTTTCATCTTCCATCATACAGATAATCATTCTTTCAGTTGCACCGGCATACACTTTACCTGCTGCATAGAGAACTGCGAACTTTGGAACAATCAGGCCATTAACAAAAGGCGCATTTCCAAATGAACGTGCAGATAAAGTCTGGAAAGGCTTAACACTTCCCTGGTCACCTGAAACATATTCAGCACCGGCTGTAAGTCTTACATCAGATCTTAAATAGAAGTTTGCATCAAGCATTAAATCCATCATAAGGCTTTCAAACTTTTCTGTTCCAAAAGTAAATCTTGCATCATAAGAAGCTTTACTGCCAAGGTATCCGTTTGCAATAAGAGTTCCATACAACTTCAAAGTATTCTCATCTGTTACAGGAATATATGCGGCAATCTGGCCGCCGATTGTATGTGATTCAAAAAGTTTCTTATATGAAAAATCAGCAAGAAGAGGAACATACTTAGGACAAAGTGCGTAAAGCTGATCTCCATCTTCATACTCGTTTTCTGTCATTGAAACATCAAGCCTGTTAAGCAAGCCTGTATAACCCGCATAAAGAGAAGTTTTGATTTTGAGTGTGTCATATGAAAGATAGAGACCATCACTAAGCTGTGAAAAAACTGCTCCGGAAAAATCAGAAAACTTAAAACGGCCCAGAGCCAGACCAAGGTGTCCCTGCCCTATTGTCCAGTCGCCGGAAAGTTTAAGCAAATCTACATCAAGGATATTTGTAAGACTGCTTTCATCTGCATCAAAGTTACAGTTAAGCTCATACTTATACAGACCTTCTCCTGAAAATCTGAGTGTAGCAGCTTCATTTAAATTAGAATTAATATTCAGATAAATTCCATTAGATTGATTAAGCACAACTGCTGAAAAGTCATTATTGGCAGCAAGCTTTGTATTATCATCAATCATTCCACCCCAGGAAAGAGCAGCTGCAGATGCAAGAATGGAAGCAGTAGTAACGATTATAGAAATTATTTTCTTTTTCATTCTTCACTCTCCATTGAAACTGATTTTATATCAAAGCCGCTGTATTTCTTTACACATGAGGTATAAATACTGAGTGCCTTTGCGCCCGAAATAAAATCGGCAGGATCCTGCTTTCTGCTCAAAATACCATCCGACTGAAACTGCTTAAAAGCGTAGCGCGGAGAGCCTTTTGTGAGCCGGAACATCAGTCCGCCTTCTATCGGCCATAAGCGTGAATAAATATATGCTATATCTACTAAAGGAATAGGAGCCTGAGGATCTTCTGAATTTGGAATTATTCCATTTTCAAACAAGGCCTGAACTGCATCCTCATAGGAAGCATTTTCATCAACATAATTCTGTTGAACAGCAGCCAGATAACAAATCTGTCCAAATGAAGCCTGCTTTGTGTCCAGAAGTTCAGTAATAACATCTGCAGATTGTGCATAAACGACTGCGCTAAACAGCAAACAAAATAAAACTGAAAGTTTCTTTTTCATACCAATATTTTATCGCACAATATGGCAGTTGTCTACCTTTAGTACTATACGCTATAATATGGGTTAATGGTTACACTAAAAGAAATAGCGGAAAAGTGTTCCGTTTCAATAACTACAGTTTCAAACATTCTTAACGGAAAATCGAACGTCTCTCAGGAAACAAAAGAACGCGTTTTGGCTGTAATCAAGGAAACCGGTTACCGTCCAAATTATATGGCCAGGGGACTCCGTGCTTCTAAGACAAATTCTGTCGGCATTATTATTGATGACCTCACTGAATTCTCTTCTACCGGAATTATTGACGGAATCATGTCTTACTTTGAAGAACACCACTACAAGGCTATCCTGGAAAACCTTCGTTTCTATTCTAAATGGGGAACCAAGTGGTATCACAACAAGGGATACGAAGATGCAGTTCAGCAGGCTATAGATGAATTTGAAGCCATTAAGGTTGACGGAATTATTTATGTTGCCGGCCATGCAAGATGTATTTCCTGCATCCCCGACAATTTAAACGCTCCTCTTGTTATTGCCTATGCTTTTACAGAGAAGCCAGGTATTTCTTCTGTAGAATTTGATGATATGCAGGCAGCCTGCGACATGACCACAAATCTTATTAAAAACGGTCATAAAAAAATCGCGGTAATTGCCGGTACTCAAAAAAATATCCATACCCAGCGACGTCTTGAAGGTTATAAAAAAGCAATTAAAGAACAGGGCTTGGAAGACAGTAAGCATTTAAAATACGCAAACTGGGACAGAGAATCTGGCTACGAAGCTGCAAAAGAACTTCTGGCTGATAATGAATGCACTGCAGTTTTTTGCTTCAATGATCTTATGGCAGCCGGCGTTTACGATTATCTTGATGAAAAAGGTCTTGTACCTGGAAAAGATATTTCTGTAGCAGGCTACGATAACCGTACCATATCTCAATATCTTAAACCGGCTCTTACAACTGTAGAAATTCCACTTGTTGATATTGGACGCAAAGCGGCTGAGCTTCTTCTAAATCAGATTAATAATCCTGATAATTTTGAACCCCAGCAGCATTTCGTACAGTGCGGAATTATTGAGCGAAAATCTGTTGGCAGAATATAATGTGGTTTCGATACGGCCTTCGGCCTACTCAACCACCGGTGGTTGAGTGCGAGCAAAGCGAGCGTATCGAAACCACATTTTAAGGAGGACAAAGTGAACGAACAATTAATCGTAGATTACAAAAACTTTTTGAATAACGGAAAAACAGAGCGCGAATGCGTTGAACAGATTATCAAGATGGCCGGTAAAAAAGGCTACAAAGATATTTCTAAATTTAAGAAACTGAGCCCGGGGGACAAGGTTTACATCACAAAGATGAATAAGGCTGTTGCACTTTTCGAAATCGGTTTTGAACCAATCGAAAAAGGAATGAACATTCTCTGTGCCCACATAGATTCTCCCCGCCTGGACGCAAAGCAGAATCCTCTTTACGAAAAAGACAATATTACCTATATGAACACCCACTACTATGGCGGAATCAAAAAATACCAGTGGACAACTATTCCTCTGGCAATTCATGGTGTGGTTGTAAAGAAAGACGGAAAAACTGTAAACGTAGTAATCGGCGAAAATAACGACGAGCCTGTTTTCTGCATTTCTGATATTCTTCCTCACCTTGCCCAGGACCAGATGAAGGAAAAGGCCAGCGATTTTATTAAGGGTGAAGACCTGGATGTAATTATGGGCTCTGTTTCACCTGCCAATACAGAAAATCTTACAAAAGAAGAAAAGAAAGAGCTTAAAGAAAAAAGCAAAAAAACTGTACTTGCACTTTTGAAGGAAATGTATGGTATAGAAGAAAAAGATTTTGAATCTGCAGAGCTGGAAATTGTTCCTGCAGGAAAAGCCCGCGACATGGGGCTGGACCGCTCAATGATTCTTGGCTACGGCCAGGACGACCGCTCATGTGCCTACTCTTCTGTTGCCGCAATGCTTGAGATGCATGCCGGCAAGCGCACTACCTGCTGTCTCTGTGTAGATAAAGAAGAAATCGGCAGTGTTGGTGCTACTGGTATGGCTTCTAATCTTTTTGAAAATATGACTGCAGAAATCATTGCCCTTACAGAGGCTAACTACAGCGAGCTTACTCTGCGACGCTGCCTTGCAAACTCTTATATGCTTTCAAGCGATGTAAATGCAGCCTACGATCCTATGAACGCAGGTCTTTATGATAAGGAAAATGCAAGCATGCTGGGTGGCGGAGTTACCTTCCAGAAGTATACAGGCAGTCGCGGAAAGTCAGGTGCCAGCGATGCAAACCCTGAGTTTATTGCAAAGGTCCGCGCCGCAATGTACGACTCAAATGTAACATATCAGATGGCAGAGCTTGGAAAGGTAGACCAGGGTGGCGGCGGAACAATTGCCTACCACGCTGCAAAATACGGAATGAACGTCCTCGACGGCGGCGTTGCAGTCCTCAGCATGCACGCACCATGGGAAATCACCAGTAAGGAAGACATCAGCCAGATGTATGAGTGCTGTAAGGCATTTCTGGGTTTAAATTAAAAATGGATTGCCACGTCGCTGGCGCTCCTCGCAATGACGATACAAAAATGCGTCATTGCGAGCGCAGCGAAGCAATCCATTGCTTATCTTAGGCTTTCTTCGACATAAGAACTTCGTAGATTCTATCGAAGTCTTTTTTATTATCAAAACCGATTACAATCGAACCTTTGTTGATGTCGCCCTTGAGGCTGACGTCGCGGGTTCCAAAAATATTGCGGAGCTCCTGCTCAAAGGCAAGAACATCAGGATCTTTTTTAGCAGCCTTTTTATCTTCTTTTTTGGCAGCGGCACGACCGCCACCGTTATAGGTTTCTGCAAGAGCTTCTGCTTCACGAACGGAAAGTCCGCTTCCAAGAATCTTTGCAAACATAACGCGCATATCAGCGTCATTCTTTACCATAAGGAGAGCACGGGCATGACCAGAAGTAATCTGCCCATTAACAAGTGCATGCTGAATATCTTCCGGCAGCTTTAAAAGACGGATTGCATTTGCAACTGTAGCGCGGGCCTTGCCTACACGCTTAGCAACCTCTTCCTGATTAAGGTCGCCCATCTGAATAAGATTATAGTAAGCAGTAGCTTCTTCAATAGGATTAAGGTCGGCACGCTGAATGTTTTCGATAAGTGCCATTTCGAGCTTCTGCTGCTCGTCGAACTTGCGGAGCTGAACAGGAACCTTTGCAAGACCTGCCATGCGGGCTGCACGGGTACGGCGTTCACCGGCAATAATATAGAACTGACCATCACCGGCATCTTCAATAATAATTGGCTGGAGGATTCCGTTTACTTTAATTGATTCACAAAGCTCATCCAGCTGCTTCTGATTAAACTCAATACGAGGCTGCTTTGGATTCGGCTTAAGAAGGGCCGGGTCCAGCCACATAGAGCCGTCTTCCTTCATTTCGATGGCGGCAGGAATCTTTGTTCTTTTTAATGTTGTTGAATGCAGACCACCAGCAGAAGCTGAGGCAGCGCCTGTTGAAACTGCAACTTCTTCCTGTGCGGCAGGGTTTTCACCCAAGAGCGCACCAAGTCCTTTTCCTAATGCATTCTTAGCCACGACGAATCACCTCTTCTGCAAGCTTTGCGTAACTGCGTGCGCCAACACACTCAGGATCATATTTACAGATTGGAAGTCCGTGAGAAGGAGCTTCTGAAAGACGAACGTTTCTAGGAATGATTGTGTTGAAAACTACATCCTTAAAATATGATTTAACCTGCATTACAACGTCCTGGGCAAGGCGGGTTCGTGAATCATACATAGTAAAGAAAATACCACCGATTTTAAGATCCGGATTAATTCCCTTCTGAACCTTCTGAACTGTCTGAAGAAGAAGTGTAATACCTTCAAGAGCGAAATATTCACACTGCATTGGAACAAGAACTGAATCTGCAGCGGCAAGTCCGTTAAGTGTGAGAATGCCAAGAGACGGCGGACAGTCTATAAGGATATAATCATAAACAGCTTTAAGGGGTTCAAGTGCGTTTTTGAGGTAGAATTCGCGGTCTTCCTGGTCTGCAAGCTCAATTGCAACACCCGAAAGGTCTATAGACGCGCTGATTGCATCAAGGTTTTCTACAGAAGTTTTTTTGATTGCTTTGTCTGTTTCTACCTGACCGGCAAGCAGCTCGTAAATTGTAGGCTTATCCTTTGAAACACCTACACCGCTGGACATATTGCCCTGAGAGTCAAAATCAACAAGAAGAACCTTTTTTCCGGCAAGCGCAATATATGCGCCGATATTGATTGCGGAGGTGGTTTTACCAACGCCACCTTTCTGATTTACAAAAACAATACACTTTCCCATAAAATAAAATGTATCATTTTTTGAAAAAATAGTATACTGTTAATCATTATGATTTTAAGCGTGACACTTTCAAAACCTGCCGGAGAAGTTGAAAAAAAACTGGGACAGCCATATCAGAAAATCAAAATCCGCGCGGTGAATACGGCCGATGGGGCTTCTTATCAGGCGGAGATGTTTACTAAGACTCAGGTTTTTCATCAGAAGTTTTCAGAGAGGGAGCTGGATGATTTTTTGAAGGCTAACTCCGGAGTTACTTTTAAAAACGTTGTTACGCGAACTGATACCGAAGAAATCACCCTGCTTACAAATAAAAAGGGAAAAACTACGGAGCTGCATAAAAAGCTGGCTGCTCCGGTGGTTGAGTGCGAGCAAAGCGAGCGTATCGAAACCACCAGATTTAAGAAGCTACCCGCTGGTGGTTTCGATACGACCTGCGGTCTACTCAACCACCGTAAGAACTATCTTTTGCAGGAAGGAAGCCCCGTTCCTTTTCTCGTTCTGCTTGGAATCATGAATGATGAAGGAAAAGTTATTTCTTCCCGCTACGACAAGTTCCGCCAGATAAACCGCTTTCTGGAATTTATTGATGATATTCTGCCAGAGTTTACTGACAAAACTGCCGAAGGCCAGCCCCTTCGCATAGCTGATTTTGGCTGCGGAAAATCATACCTCACTTTTGCAGTACATTACTTCCTTACAGAAATCCGCCATATCAATTGCGAAATTGAAGGTCTGGACCTCAAGGAAGAAGTAATTAAATATTGTAATGATATGGCAGAAAAGCTTGGGCTCAAGGGGCTGATTTTTCACACAGGAAATATCGCAGATTATTCGGGAGCCAAGAGCCCGGATATTGTAATCACCCTGCACGCCTGCGACACCGCAACAGACTACGCCCTCAAATACGCCGTAGAACGCGGTGCCCGCGCCATCTTAAGCGTTCCCTGCTGCCAGCATCAGATAAATACTCAGCTGCAAACCAGAGGAAAAGCCGGTGGCGCCACAGGCGAAGTTCCAGCAGAATTTGAACCTCTTCTAAAATGGGGAATCATCCGCGAAAAGTTCAGCTCCCTGGTAACAGACGCCCTACGCGGCGAATGGCTGGAAAGCCAGGGCTACAAGGTTCAGATGCTGGAATTTATTGATATGGAACACACGCCAAAGAATATTCTGATAAGGGCTATAAAGAAAAATGGTGGTTTCGATACGGCTTCTTCGAAGCCTACTCAACCACCGTCACTTATGAGTTCTCTGGGTATAACCCCAGAACTCTTTAAATAGATTGCTTACAGCACGTACTTTTTAATGAACTCACCTACCCCATCATGGTTGTTGTCGTACTCGGTCACATGGCGGGCAATGCTTTTTATTGCTTCCAGACCATTGCACATGGCAACACCGTGGCCGGCCATGCGGATAAGGCTTTCGTCGTTCATGCTGTCGCCAAAGCCCATTGTCTCTTCCATCGGAATTTTCAACTCATTTGCGAGCCAGCTGACAGCCTCTCCCTTGCCGCAGTTTGGAGGAAGAATCTCCAGGAAGTATGGTTTGCTTGTAAAGATTACGGCACGATCACCGAACTCTGCGCGAAGTATTCTTTGTAAATCTAAAAGCTGAGCGGGATCTCCCGGAACCAGCATTTTTGTAAAGCCGGTTTTCAGGAACTCTTCATAATTCTCAATGGCGGCTCCCTTGAGTCCACACAAATCAACATCGAGCTTTGTCCACTGGGTTTCCTCGCGGTAATAAATTGTATCGGGTGTGTAAACTTCACTTCGGAGACCACGAGCTTCTGCAATCTCATTTGTACGAAGTAAAATATCAGGTTCAACCTTACGGCAGAAAATCTGCTGACGCTTGTGCATATCAAAAATTGAACAGCCGTTAATAGCAATCAAAAAGCGACCGGCTTCTTTTCCTGCAATTTCCAGGCGGCGGACAAAAGGAAGAATTGCATCTTCGGCACGACCTGAACAAAGTACAACATATATTCCGCGCTCTGCGCATTCCTGCAAAGCTGCTACAGTTCCGTCTGTAATTTCACGGTTATCGTTTAAAAGTGTATCGTCCAGATCAAGGGCAATCAGCTTAATATCAAATTTATCCATGGCTGCGAGTATATCAGAAAAAAGACTTTTTTTACAATATTTTTCTTTTTTTATACTATATAGCGTGGTATAATATTTTTCTATCACCTTTTATAAAATTTAAAAAATTGTTTATCCAAAATTAAGTGCAAATAAGGAGAGATTTTGCAAGTATGGAAAACAGAATACCTGATGAACTACATTTATCACCTGTTATCAACGTAGATAAGGATAAATGCTGTAACTGCCACCAATGTATTGATATCTGCCCGGTAAAACTTTGTAATGATGGCTCTGGAGACTACGTTACCCTGAATCATGATTTATGCATTGGCTGTGGTGCCTGTATTGAAGCTTGCACACATGGAGCGAGAAGCGGAATTGATGATTCTCAGCAATTCTTTGATGAACTCAGCAAGGGAACTCCGATAGTTGCAATTGTTGCTCCTGCAGTTGCTGTAAATTTTAAGGGACAGGATCTTGAATTAAACGGCTGGCTTAAATCAATTGGTGTAAAAGCAGTATTTGATGTATCTTTTGGTGCCGAACTGACTACTAAATCTTATGTAGAACAGCTTTCGAACGAGAAACCTCTTTTAATGATAGCCCAGCCTTGCCCTGCTCTTGTTACTTTCATTGAAACCTATAGACCAAATCTTATTCAGTATCTTGCAAAGGGCGACAGTCCTATGGCTCACACCGTAGAATATATCCGTCACTTCCATCCGGAATATGCAAGACATAAAATTGCCGTTATTTCACCTTGCTATGCAAAGCGCCGTGAATTTGATGAAAATGGACGAGGCGATTATAACGTTACCATGAAATCTCTTTCTGATTACATGGAAGCCCATAATATTAACCTGTCAAAATTCCCTAAAACAGATTTTGATAATCCTCTTGCAGAACGTGGAACTCTTTATTCAACTCCAGGTGGACTTATGAGAACTGCAAAACGTTTTGTGCCTAATGTTTCAAGAATAACCAGAAAAATCGAAGGAAATCCTGTTGTTTTTGATTATCTTGGGGGGCTTGATGACAGTCTTTCTGCAGGCGGAAAACCAATTTATACACTTGTTGACTGCTTGAACTGCGACAAGGGTTGTAACCGCGGCGGTGGAACTGTTAATCATCATATGTCTCTCGATGAACTTGAAATGTATGTTGAAAAGCGTACAGAAGAACGTCGCAATAAATGGAACACCCTTGATGCCCGCAAGAAAAAGAAGGCAATCAAAAATCTGAATAAAACAATTGATGCCTTCTGGAAGCCAGGAATTTATGACCGTGCTTATACAGACCGTAGTGAAGTTTTCCATACCCTTTTGAAGTTGCCTACAAAGGCCCAGGAGCAGGAAATTTTACATCAGATGGGAAAATATTCTCAAGATGATATTTACAACTGCGGCGCCTGTGGTTATAAAACCTGCGATCAAATGGCTCTTGCGATTTTTAATGGGAAAAACAAGCCCAATAACTGTCACCACTATGTAATGGATAAGCTCAACGAAGACCACAGTGCTGAACTTAATGAGGCAATTCAGAAGGTTACCGGCAAAAGTATTTCTCTTCTTGACGGTGCAAAAAATAACATTACCTCACTTTCTGTTGTAACAGAAAAAATGAGCGATAACGTTTCTGATTCTTCTTCTGCAATTGAACAGATGCTTAAGAGTATTTCTTCAATAAACAAGATTATTGATAATAACTTTACAATCGTTAATGAGCTTGAAAACGCAACTAACATCGGACGAACAAATCTGCAGGAAGTAACAGGTCTGGTCGGCGAGATTGAAAAAGAGTCTAAGCAGCTGGTTGAAATGAGTAAGGTAATTGGTCAGATTTCAAGTCAGACAAACTTACTTGCCATGAACGCCGCTATTGAGGCTGCCCATGCCGGTGAATTCGGTGCGGGCTTTAGTGTCGTTGCAGACGAAATTCGTAAGCTTGCAGAAGACTCTGGTCGTCAGGCTAAACAGATTGGTGAAGTTCTTAAGACCATCAAGCAGATGGTTGATAATGCATACTCTAAAGCAGGAACGGTTCAGAGTGAATTTGATTCTGTAGTTTCCCTTGCAGGCCAGGTAAAAGACCAGGAGCTGCAGGTAAAGAATTCTATGGATGAACAGAATGCCGGTAATAATCTGCTTTTACAGAGTCTTTCTCAGATGAAAGATGGAACTCATGCTGTAGAAGATGCCGCAAAGCACCTTAAGGATGACACATCTTTAATTATTGAGCAGATTGCAAATATTCACGTTTAATTTGTTTCGAGCCAGCAGTTTATGAACTCAATCATAAACTGCTGGACATCGCTGAACCACTTTTTCTGGAACTTGCAGGCTTCTACCCCGATATAGCGGAAATGCCAGCATTCCCAGCGGTATCCGGTAACATCCTCGTAGCCCTTTGGAAAGCTTAAAGACCAGCCGTATTTTGCGGCATTTGCATAAACCCATTTTCCGCCCGGAGTCTGGTCAAAGGCATCGTCTACCGGAGCAAAGTCCAGAGCCATTCCAAGCTGATGCTGACTCGTACCAGGGCGCGCACTTTCGCGTTCTGCTTCTTCAAGGCCGTCTACGCTCACCCAATAGTCAAAAAGATTCTTCTGATAATCATAGGAACGGTAGGTAGAGCTGACGGTAAGTGTAACGCCGTCTTTTTTTGCTGCGGCGGCCAGAACCTGCAGGGCATTAAAAGCCTCGGGACGTAAGCTTAAATTATTTTTATTGATTGCGTATAAATCATTTTTTTCAAGATGAATTAACCCTTTTGGTTCGTAGTCTGCACTAACTTTATGAGTTTTATCAATTAAGAAAAATGGGCTCAAATCATCATCAGAAAAATCAGAACGAGTTGCCAGAACTTTTTTTAAGTCCGCTAGAAATTCTTCCGCATCTCCGTTAGAAATTGCAGCTTTACAACGGGGGCTCATAGAAACAAGTACACGGTTAAGCTTTTCTATTTCGGGGTTTAATACTGCTTGTCGGGCAGCTTCAACTTCTGCCGGTTTAACAGTACTGCTTTTTGATTTAGCGCAGGCAGTAAATGTTATAAATACCAACGAAAGTAATAAAATACCATTTCTTTTTTTCATTTTGTACTCCATGCTTTTTCTTCAAACTCAGCAACCGGAAGTGGTTTTGAGAAATAGAAGCCCTGGATAAGGTCACAATCCTGTTTTGCAAGGAAGTCTACCTGTTCACGGGTTTCAATTCCTTCTGCAACAATTTCCATTCCAAGTTTTTTAGCAAGTGTAATAGTCTGTCCTACTATAAGATTTGAACGCTCTATATCATCTACACTTCGGAAGAATTCTGCATCAAGTTTAATAATATCAAGCGGCAATTCTTTGAGAGAATTTAATGATGAATAGCCTGCACCAAAATCGTCCATAGACACTTTGAAACCAAAATCTTTTAACTTACGAACGGTAGTTAGCAAGACAGCCTTATCATCAAAGAAGGCAGATTCTGTAAGTTCAAGTTCAATATACTGGTGTGGCACCTTATATTTATCTACTATTCCACAGATGTGTTCTGCAAGATTATCTTCTGCAAAATGAGCACGAGAAACATTTACAGATATCGGAACAAGTTTCTTTCCCTGCTCTGCCCATGCCGCCTGAAGATGTGCAATACTTTCCAGCATGTAGTCATCCAGCTGCAGAATAAAACCGTTTCTTTCAAAAATTGGAATAAACTTTCCGGGACTTATAAAACCAAGTACCGGATGAGTCCATCTTACCAGGGCCTCTGCTGCAGAAAGCTTTTCTCCCTTTGTAGAATACTTTGGCTGAAGATAAACCTGGAACTCATGATTTTCCAGAGCCTTTTCCATATCATCTTCAATGCGGCGTTCCCAGACCTGTTCTTCCTTCATTGAATCATCAAACCATACAATTTCGTCCTGTAATTTAATTGTCTTTGGAACAGCAAGACCTGCACAGGTAAGCACCAGAGAAACATCACAGTTCTTTGACATTACCGGGCACACTCCGGCAGAGAAAGTAAGATGCTGTCCACCCCGTCTTTCACGAAGAATATTCATTATATTCTTTATACGGATATTTAATGTTTCTTCATTCTGATAAGAAAGCAAAAGAGCAAAATCTGATTTTTCTACATGGGCAACAATTTCTTTTTTACCCAGAAGTTCTACCATATTTGCATTTAATTCTTCCAGAAGATTTTCACCCTGTTTAACTCCGTAAGCCATACAGAAATTCCTGTATTTTTCTAAACGAAGCTGAACGACTGCATAATTGCGATGGCCGCGGGATATTTCTTTTTTAGCTTTCTGCAGAAAATAATCTTTATTGTATCCGCCTGTAATTGTATCTGTTGTAACAAGTTTGTTTAATCTTACTCTTTCATGAATCAGTTTAACAACCTTTGTTATTTCATAAATTACACTTGCAATAATTGTAAGCATAAAGAAAACAAGAATGGTACAAAAGAGATTGAACTGAAAAGCATTCAATTTATAAACATTCTTAAAGCAAAGATGAACTCCCGGAATTTTTGTTGCATAAATAGAAATTACATGAAGCCCAATACTATCCAGCGAAGCCCAGGCAAGAAATTCCCTGTCTCTAAGAACCTGCTTGAGGTTAACTGATTTTGCAAGATTTTTTGGATTTATTAAAATCGCTGAAAAATCTTGTTCTGCTGAATTTATATTGTATTCATCATCCTCTGATTCAAGGTCACTTACAGAAAGCTTTATTTTTCCATTTGAAAAGAAAAGATTAAGGTTTTCCTCATTATATTCCTTATCAAAAAAATGAACCATTCCAACACTTTCAAGAAGTCTTTCTGCTTCGGAATCATAGTAGTCTTTTAACTGAGGAAAGAGTCCTTTGATGTTATTGCTGTCATCAATATAGATTTTATTAATATCACTGTAAGATTCTTCAAATGAAGAAAGACGTTTTTGCAAATCTTCCCTGCTTTCTTTATACCAGTTTTCTTCTACAACCTGTACTACAGTCTGACATTCGTTTGCTATATTAAGGATTAAGGTGTTTAAGATACCAAAGAGCGATAAGGCACAAATAAATAAAGAAAGTGAAAAAATGACCAGTTCTGTAATAATCATTTCTACTACAGCAGGCCAGACAGGCAGCCTCTGTAAACGCTTTATTCTTCTGTCCTTTTTTTTACTCATAAAAGTGCTCCATCCTGTAAAATAGTACGGGTACTACCATCACTATAAGTAAGAGTAATTGTCGGTTCACGAACTACACCGTCCAGATGAATCAGGCTTGGTGCATCGTTATCATAATTTTCACCGATTGCAAAATGGCAGGTATGGAAAGCTTTTTCATCTTCCAGCATATTTCCGGTTATATTTGCAGCCGGATTCAAACCAATTCCAAGTTCACCGATATTGCGGGCATTTTTTTTATAAACTGCAGCCTGTCCCTGAGGGAGTTTTCCTTCTTTTTCGAGAACAAAAGGTCTGAGTTCTGCTTCCATAATTGTCTTAAGAAGACGCCGTGATTCTGCTCCGCCGGAAATATCAGTTACGTAACCCTTTTCTACTTTACAGGTAATAGGTGTTTCGAGGATTGAGTCTCCGTCAGAAAAAGTCATGGAACCATCATAAACAATTACCCCTTCGCAGCCGTCGCTCTGCTGCTCAAGCACATTTCCGTCTGCACCTTTAAGCTGACTTCCGCCAACTACCGGGCTTATAAAAACTTCGCCGGCAGGGATGTTTCCGCCGCTTCCAGGCTTTGAAAAATCTCCATCATCTGACAGAAGAGCACGTCCATTAATCGGAACTATCAGGTCTGTACCGGCCGGTGCTGTTACCCGTACACTCACTGCTCCCTTAAAGATTTCTGTAAGTTTTGCGCAGCGAGTCTGAAGTTCTTTGTAATCTATGGCAGCAGTACGATTCATCATATCCGGGGTAATTCCTGGAGTCCAGGCCCCGCGCATTGTTTTCTTTCCATCCATAAGGTAGTCAAAAATATGAGTAAATTTCTGACCGTCTTCTGTTGTATATGGATTTGCCGTAGCCTGTGGATCTTTTCCAAGCTTGATATTTGAAATAGAAAAACAAACCTCAGGCTGGCTTGCAATTGCAGCAAGAACTTCCGGGTTAGCATTATCAAAAGAAGTTTTATCCGGCTGATACATAAGGGTTGTTGTTGCACCGGCCTCACAGCTGGCTGCATACAAATCCTGGGCAATTTCTGCAGTAGCCGGATTTGCAATAATCAAAACCCTTTCATTCTTTTTTACTTTTACTACATCCTGTACCACTACCTGGGCAGGACTTCTTGATTTATTTTTTTCAAATAATGCCATATATACCTCCCTGTCGTCATGCCGAACTTGTTTCGGCATCTATTTTCTTATAATTACAAGATTTCGTTCGGAATCCTCGAGTCCCGGAACTGAAAGAGGCTGAACCTGATAGTCAGGAACCAGGGAAACGATTGCATCCATTTCTTCTTTTATGCTTGTTTCTTTTGCTTTATAGGCACAGAGAAAACCTGAAGGCTTTACTATGCGTAAAAGCGTTTTAGTCATTTTTTTGTCCAGCGGACGGAAGGCTCTGAAGGTAATTAAATCATAGGCTTCTGCCGCCACTCTTTCTGCTTCGCTGTTTACAACAGTAACATTTTTAAGACCCAGGATTGCGGCGCAGTTTTCAAGGAAGGCACAGCGCTTTTCCATACGCTCTACAAGTTCAAAACGAACATTACTGAATTCCGGGCAAAGCGAAAATGCTGCAGCAAGAGGAATACCGGGAAGCCCGCCACCACTGCCGATGTCTGCAATTACAAGAGTTTCTCCGCTGGTTGAGCAGTCTGAAGGACGTATCGAAACCAGATTTTTTATTTTTCCCCAGGCGGCAAGAGAGTCGAAAATATGACGCACTACTAATTCATCGCGGTCGCTGGTATTTGTAAGATTATAAGCAGAATTGAAAAGTATGATTTCTTTTATATAGGCTTCCATCTTTTGTGCAAGATCAGCACAAATTGCTTCCGGAATACCACATTTTTTAAGTCCTTCGATTAAATCTATCATAAATAAATACCTTTACAGATGGTTTCGATACGCCTTCGGTACTCAACCACCGAATGTCTACTTACTGTCTATATCAAGCAGTACATCTGCATTAACAGAATCGCTTGAATAATGAATAACAACAAGATTTCCTGTTTTTTCGGCAGTAAGATTTTTTACACCGGCAAGTCTGTACATATAAGAATTTTCATTTTTATAATCCTGTACAATACTTGGCTGTACTTTATATGTAAGGGAAGAACCGTTTGAACTGACAGTCTTAAAAAGCATATAGAAGGTTTCAGTGCGAACCTGTTGTCCGACAAAGTATTTTCTGTCTCCGGTAAAAAGAAAACTTCCGTCTGCTTCTGTATCGCTGAAAAACACCTTTGTTAATGAGTCCGAAATGTTATAGCCGTTTACCTTAAATCGTAAAACAGAGGGCTCTCTTTTCTTAAAGCTTTCTGCATCTGTTTTTGTTGCATTCAGTTCATTCTTTTCTTTTGGACTTGCACTCTGCTGCTGCTTTTTCAAATCATTAAGATTATTCAAAACCTGCTGAAGCAGAACGTTTGTCGAAGTTGATGTTGAATAATTTGAAAGACTGCCTGCAGAACCAAGTGATGAAATATTACTAAAAAGTCCTGAATCATAAAGAGAAGAAATATCCGTTGCAGTCAGTGTATTACCTTTGTTCAAGGCAGAAGTCAGTACACTTTCCGGCGTAATAGCTTCTGTAAGAACTGATTCAGTTTTTTCTTTCGAAGAATCTGCATCTGTTGTTGACTGTTTTGTTTTATTAGGGCGGTTAGGAAAACTTGGTGTATAAAAACCACCTCCGACCGCCGGCATGGAAGGCATCTCCGGCATTTCGGGCATTTCCATAGACTGAGCAGAAAGGGAAAGTGTAAAAGCTGCACATAAAAGAAGTCCGGCCGTCAAAGCAACAGTCTTTTTTGATTTACAAACTGGCAAGGCTTTCCTCCACATATTCAAGACGCTGGGTAAGCTGGGCAATTGTTTTTTCAAGACGCGATTTTTCTCGCTCAAGCTTTGTTTTAGGATCATTTCCGCTTGCCTGAGCTGATTTCTGTTTCATCATCTCACGGACAGAAGAAGGGCTCTTTCCGCCATTCAGGAATTCCTGTTCAACCTGAGCACGGTCATCCTTTTTGCGAACGCTTGCAACCACCTTCATATTTTCAAAACCGATTGCAGGATTTACCTCTATAGCACCAACCTTTCTGATGTCTTTTGCGGCATTGCGGGGAAGGCAGAGAACACGGTCTACATAATCTTCGTAACGGATATCTGCTTCCTGACAAAGGTCAAAGGCTCGGGCAAGCTTTTTACCAAACTCCTGCATGAGCTGGCCGTTTTTTGCAAGATAATTTTCCTTGATGTCCTGAGTGAGGGCCTTAAGTTCTTCGTTGTTTTCCCAGCCGATTGAATAATAACCTTTTTCTTCTGCAATTTTAAGAAGATCTCCAAACTTTGCCCAGAATTCCTGGGTGTGAACCTTGCAGGCCTTTCCGTAGCTCGGGTCATTTTCCTGCTTTTCTATAGTACAAAGATGATGGGTATATTCATGAATTGCTGTATAAATCAGCATATTATCAGTTTTTAAGTTCAGATTATGTATATAGATTTCGTGTGTATCCGGTTTGTAAAACCCGTTTACTCTTTTGCTTTCTTTACCTGTCTGGATAACTGTAAAATCAATCTCACAGGGAGAAAGGTCCAGAAGGATTTCTTTAATTCTTTCGTTGTTCAATTCAAAAACCTCTTCCCCATTTTAACCGTATTTGTAATATTGGGGAAGAGATTTTTATGATTTTTTAGAACTGATAAGAAGCTGTAAGACTTGCGAAGCTGTTCTTTCTCCAGCCGTAGAACTCGCTGTCTTCATCAGCGCAGTTGATAATCATACCGCTGGCAGTAAGTGTAAGATTCTGATCAGGCTTAAAGGCAAGCTTTGGCATTACAACAAGGTCGCCGCGCTCGATTCCGTACATTACAGTTACTTCAGGAGCCAGCTTATCGTTCAGGAATGATGTTGTGATGTTGCATACAAGCTTATTATTTGTGTAGCCTTTTTCATTATAATCTACATCTGCTGCAAGCTTATCACATTCATCACCATTAAGAATCAAGGTTCCGGTCTCCTGTACGTTGATGTTTGCATTCCAGAATGGAAGGTCGATATCAAATCCGCCAAGCCAGGCAATTGAGTTGTTGTGTACCCATGGATCACTGCCGTCTGTATCATCTGTAAGATTATAAGCAAACTCACCACGTACATTGAAGTGCCAGATTACAGAAGATGCTTCAAGTCCGAAGGTCTGTTTTTTGTCGTAGGCCAGGAATTTCTCTTCTTCTGAAACCTCACCATTAGCAAGGTAAGTATCAATGAAACTTACAAGCTTTGAAGCATTTACAGAAGGCTGCTTATACCATCCGTTGTAGTAACTGATTCCCATATCAACCTGACCAAGAGTCCATGTAGCACGACCACCAAACTGTCCGTACTTAAGAGTCCACAAATCAGGATAGATTACACTTGGATCTGCTGAAAGTGCATTGGCGTAAGTGAGTGCCAGCATATAGGCCTCGCCAGATGCTTCAACCTCGCTCTTAATGGAATCAGCATCAAAACCGCTTTCACCGCAGGCTGCATCATAAGCCCCCTTTGTTTCAGCAAGATTATCAAGATACCAGCCCATATGATTACTACGCAATCCTGCTTCAAGTGCAGTCTTATTTGCTGCTACGCCTGCTTCAAGCTCAGCCTTGTGTGCTGCAATAAAATCAGCCTTCTGAGCATCAGTCATAGCGCCCCATGTAGCATCACCAAGAGTACCAGCAGCTGCTGCATTAATCATGGCAGTATCATAAGCAGTCTGGGCAGCCTGATATTCTGCATAAAGCGCATTAAGAGCTCCCGCACTTGCAGTAGCACTTGTATATCTTGTAAAGGCATTTGCAACCTTTTCACTTGCAAGAGTTGTTACAGTTCCAGTCAACTGATTTACCTGCTCAGGTGTCCAGCGGCCTTCTGTCGCAAAACGGTCTACAGGAAGAAGTGGTGTATACACACCTTCAATGTTCATGTTCGCAAAAGGCAGACTGTAAACTGCACGAACCATTGGAGTACTTATACGACGGTCCAGATAATCAGGAATGATAAAATCTGAATAGTCGTCTGCATTGAAGTTATCGAGAACGTGAAGTTTATCGCCTTTGCCCCAGACAACCTTCATTTTACCAGCCTCGAGTGTCAGGTTTCCAAAGTAGCCGCGGAGAACAGCTTCATCAATTACATCTTCCGGATGATTTTTGATTGTGTCCTCATCAATTTTCAAAGTAAGCGAAATGTCAGATTTATTTCCGCTGTAAGTAAGGTCGATTGAAGCAGAAGGTGTAACATCCATTTCTACTTTGTCTGCACCATCTTTATCTTCTTTATCGCTTGTATCAACATAGGCACGGATTTCTGTTTCCGCACTTCCATTTACTTCAATTTTGCTGGCAGCGCTGTCAGCACCATCATCACCAAAAGAGCCGAAATCGTCGAAGTCATCGGCATAAGCAGCAGCTCCAAGCAAGAGTGCTGATGTCATAAGAATGTATTTAGAAAGTTTCATAATTACCTCGATTTTATGGATTGCTTCGCACTACGTGCTCGCAATGACGTTTTTGTCATTGCGAGGAGCGTAGCGACGTGGCAATCTATTTTCCTGTAGTAAGGAAGTTCTGTGTGAATACTCTGTCCGGGAGAGGCTTATCAACCTCAACCTTAAGAATCTTAAGGGTTGTGCTGTGGCCGGTCTGAACGTTCTTGAGTTTGTTTTCCATTGGCATGTCGTAGCCGTCGATTTTCTGAATGTTCAAAACTTCGAGAACCTTTACAAGCTTGTCGTTCTTGTCGTACATCTCTGTGTGGATCGGATACATTGTTTCCTTATCAACCCAAACCATGCGGTAGTTGTACTGAGTTCCTTTTTTGTCGAGAGGAACTTCCTTGATTACATAGCAGTCGTAAGACTTGCCACTCTCTACGGTAATTGATTCCTCGCGAAGGTACTGATGGTCGTCCTCTGAAACGTTGCGGGTAGAAAGGTCATCGTAAGTTGCATCTGAGCCCATGAAGGATTTTGAACCTTCGCTTGAGTTTACACGACGAACTGATTTAAGCGATGGCAGATAGATGAACTTGTCATCCGGTCCATTGTCATTTGTAATCTGAAGGAAGCGGGTGTCCTTTACGTTAGCAGGTCCCTTGAAGTCCATTACAACGTAAGTTTTACCGTCAGCTTCTTTTCCGTACTCAATAATCTGACGGTCTTCTTTTGCACCGCTCTTGTCCTGCAGGCTCATAATAACCTGGCTGCGAGAAAATGCAGGTTTTTTGAAGTCTGCAACAGTTGTCATAATTTCAGTTCCTTTTGCGTCGGCGAAAGCTGAACCAGCGAAAATTGTAAGTGCAGTCAAAACTGCAAGTGTCTTTGAATGTTTCATATTATATCTCCTTATTTGGATCCTCCGGTCAAGCCGGAGGATGACACATCTGTCATCCCCGGGCTTGACCCGGGGATCTATTTATTTATTTTTCTTCTGTTTAGAAATAAACTTAGGTTCGAACACATTCAGGATTCCAGGAATGATTGTCATTGCCAGGTAGCTTGATGTGAACATTACGATTGCTACAAGTACACCGATGTAGCGGAGTACGACGAACTTAGAGAAGCAGAGAACGAGGAAGCCGAGTCCTACTGCCAGTGCATTTGTTACAATTCCGTGGCCGCTCTTGCGGAAGGTTTCGCGGGTAACAATTTCCAGGTTGTCTGTTTTTGCACGCTCTTCCTTATAAGTTGTAAGGAAGTGGATTGTGTAGTCTATGCCGACTCCAACTGCAACTGAAGCGATAATGCTTGTTACAAGGTCAAGGTTGATTCCGGCAAAGCCCATTACCATGTAGTTCAAAAGAATTGCAAGGGCAAGTGGAACTGCACCAACAAGGCCAGCCCAGCCTGAACCAAAGGCAATTGTGATGATGATGAAGACAGAAATCAGAGAAATCAAAAGGCTCTGAATCTGGCTTGATACAATCATCTTTGTCATTGTGTATTCCATTTCGCCGGCACCGGTTGCTTCGATTGTGTAGCCTTCAGGGAAGTGCTCTGCGGCAAAGTTCTTTGCAGCGGCTATAATGTCACCAGTTTCTTCTGTTGAGTGGTTGCGGAGCTGGCAAGTAACACGCATTACACGTGGGCTCATGTCATCATCAACGAAGCGGTCGAGAGAACCAGAAAGCAAGGTCAGATATCCGTTTACAACACCAGCCAGCTCTTCGCGAGTAGGAACAGGATACTTTGCAGGATCATAAGGAATCTCATAGTAAGCCATTCCGTTATAGTTGCATTCTTTCTCGAGTTCGGTAAGCATTTTTTCTGGTGTAGCATTTTTTGCTCCGGCAGCTACATAAGCACGGTTGAGCATTGCAAGAACTTCCTGAGTGGTCATAGGCTTAGAAAGCTTTTCTGCATATTCGATGTTAGGGTCAACCCAGTCTGTATCTGCAACGGCTGAAGTGGCTGTAGTTTCAGAAGAATCACCAAAATCTCCAAAATCATCGAAGCCGTCATCTGCGGCAAAGTCGCCAAAATCACCGAAGTCATCAAAGCTGTCAAAGTCATCAAAACCTTCGCCCGCATCTGTATTTGCAGTCTGCGGCAAAAGCATGGAATCATCACCGGCAGCCAGACCCGAGTCAGCACCCGCAGCCTCACTTGTCGGTACATGCCATACCTGATTTATACGTTTAATGAAGGTTGTGAAAGAAACAATCTTACCGATTCCCTCGTAATTTTCAGCAAGGTAAGTCTGCATATCATCAACAGCCTTCAAAATCTCAGGCTTTGTAAGGTCGCCCTTTTCCTGACCAGAAATTGTAAAGTAAAGGCTGTTAGTTCCGGCAAAGTTTTTATCAATAGATTTGATATCCTGACGGAGTTCGCAGTTCTCCGGGAAGTAATTTACAATCGCAGTATCAATCTTGAGCATACGAAGGCCGGCATAAGATATGCCCAGAATCACAAGAGTAAAAAGAACAAGACGAACACGGCTACCACAGAAGAAGTGATAAATACTGTAAAGAGTATTTCCACTTGCTTCCTTCATTTCCTTACCACCGGCAAGCTGACGGGCACGTTCAAGACGACGCTGAACTTTTTCTGTAAGATGCTTCATCTTTTCACGACCAGCCTGTACCTTCTTAAAATCCTTAGTCAAAAGCAAAGCCGGAATAAAAGTGATGGAAAGCAGGAGAGCAATACCAACACCAATTGCAGTAAAAATTGCAAAGCTGTGAAGAGGTTCAATAGGACTTGAAATGAGGGAGATAAAGCCCACGATTGTAGTAATGCCGGCAAGGAGGACAGCCTTCATTACTTCTTTAAGTCCGGCAAAAATTGCCTCTTCATATTTTTCACGGGTAAGCTCTCCTTCTACCCCATCAAGTGCAACATAATAATGTGTAAGAACGTGAATACCGTAAGCAGAACCAACGGCAATCAAAGCTACAGGAATAACGCTTGAAACCAGAGTAAAGGTTATTCCAAGCAAAGCCATAAGTCCCATTGTCCAGGCTGCTGACATAACAACTGTGATAAGCGGAAGCAGAGTTCCATCCAGTGTCTTAAAGCTGAAGAAAAGTGACAGAAGCACAACAATGATTACAAGAGGAATCAAAGCACACAAATCTGAAATCATAAACTTGCGGGCACTTTCTGCAACTACAGGGTCGCCGTAAATCTTACACTTAAGTGGATGTCCTTCAACCTCTTCCAGAACTATAGCCCTAACCTCTTCGAGGATTTTCTGCTGACGTTCAGCATCTGTAATTTTTGAAGTGGCTTTTTCTTCAGGAGTCATGGAGTGAAGAGTAATCTGCATCTGAGTTGCAGTATTGTCATCATTTACAATAACACGGTTGTACATCTCGCTCCATTCAGCAAGACGACTTTCCAGCTGAGCAATATCTTCAGCAGAACCGGTATAAGTGTCTGGAATCAGCTGACTTGCAGAAATTGAACCATCTGATTCACATACATAGTCAATATGTGTAAGTGAATCAACTCCCTCGATCTGAGGAAGCTCAAGAACACGGTCAGAAATCTTTCTGACAACTTCAATATTTTCCGGTGTAAGTACGGTACCTTTTGTAGATTCGAGACTTACGCCAATTACAATCATGCTTCCAAACTGATCTTCTGTTTCAGTGAGACGAGTATAAGAAGCGTCTTTTTGTGGAAGGAACTGACGAATAGAATTGTCAATTCCAAGGCTTGTTACAAAGAAGCCGAGAAGGCCTGTAAGGATTACGCAAACAGCGATAATAATCCATGGGCGCTTAAAAAAAGCTCTAGCTGCTTTCATACTAAAAAATCTCCTTATAATTTTAGTTTATCCGTTTAATTTCTTAAACACTTAAACCTTATAACAGAGAATATAATAACAGAAGCTTTTAAAGTCAATAAATTTTTGATTAAATGTTTAATTTTTTAATCATTTAATCATATTGACAAGTGAGATTTTTCATTTTATTCTTATTTGTAGAGGTAAAAAAGTGATAGATAAAGCCGAAATCAAGAAGACTCTGAAAACCTTAAATTCCTGCGTTCCTTTTTTTATTGCCATGAGCGATGAATACCGCCAGCAGCTGATTATGGATATTGCAGAAGCCGGTAAAGAAGGCATAAATGTTTCTAATCTTTCTGCAAAATCAAAGCTTTCTCGTCCTGCAATTTCCCACCACCTTAAAGTTCTCAAAGACTCAGGCCTTATAAAGCCTCTCAAGGTTGGCACCCAGATTTTTTATCAGCTGAATTTAAGTGAGAATTTTAAAACTGTTTCAGAATTGATTGATTCGATGGAAAATATTCTGAAGAAGATTAATGAATCTAAATAATCCCCAGTTCTGACAGAATTATCGAGCCCGCAACTGTAGCCGCAGTCTCTGTACGCATAATTCTCTCCCCCATTCCGCAGCGAATAAAGCCCTTAGTTTCAAGTAAACGGCGTTCTCTGTCTGTCCAGCCCCGCTCACTGCCAATAGCGGCAATCACCCGAGAGCCTTCAACCGCCCCTACAGAACCAGCCTGCTTTACAGCATCAGCCAGCCGCGCCGAAGGATTTATATTATCGAGGGCAAGCAGAACCCCGGCCAAAGCAGCAGTTCCATCCTCCCCGGCTGTTACAGACTCCAGACATTCATCCAGTGTTTTATAAAGACACAATTCCGGAACATGGGTCGAGCCCGCCTGAACAGTTCCGTCCAGCAGCATCTGATAAGCCGAGCCCCTTTCCACCAGATTTGACTGCATGTAAGATTTTTCTCCAAGGTCTGTACCGGTCAAGTGAACACGCCCCACACCAAGAGCCGCAATATCGCGTAAAAGACGCTTAAGCTGAATAGGACGAGGAAAACCAATTATCATTTCAAGCTTTGTAAGAGGCTTACCGTCGCCGCCGGCAGTAAAGTCAAAGGTAATTCCCTGGTCATTTATTTCACGGATTACGGCAGTTCCACTGGCACCACCAACAATACCAGCAGTAAAGTTTTCGCCGGCTTTTTTATGCAGCACCTTAATTATATGCTGGGCACGTTCATCACGCAGTGGCAGAGGTTGAGATATTTCTTCTTTTGAAAAAAGGCAGATATTCATATGAGACGGTTAATTGAACATATTAATGCGCTTCAGTATCTTAACCAACTCATCCTTTTCGATTAAATCTACAGGGCGGCCATCAATATATTTATGTGCACTATCCGAAAAGTTTCCCATAGTAATGCAGACACCATTATCACACTTTGTATCACGCAGCTTGCTGTGGAAATCGCGGACGTTGATATCACCAATTACATTCTGAGTTCTGTAAAAGCGGAACATCTGCTTTGCTTCCCATTTTGAAGTTTCAACCTCGCAGATAATTTCTACACTTTCAGATGCAACCTGAACATCTTCAACCTTAACAAAGGCATCCTTGTAATAAGTCGCAATAAACTTACGGCACAAAGCAACAAAATCACTGGTTCCAGACATAAGATAAGTCTGCAGGTTTTTATTCTGATTTAATTCAGCATAGCGGGTAACTAGGGCATCAACATCTTTATAGCCCTGCTTTGCCGCCTGAATCTGACGTAAATAAATCAAGGCCTTTGAAATATCATTCAAACCAATACAGGTATTGGCAAGACGATATTTTATCTGCAGCAAAATCTGTTCCTGAACATTAGGAAGCCGAAGGGCAATTTCGTAATCTTTTACCGCATTGGCAAAATCTTTTACACGCTCGTGCATTTTCCCGGCTTCGAGACAAGCCTGAGCACCAAATTCCGGATCCGGACGAAGATGCATAAATACCTTAAGAGCCTTATCTCCCATACCGCATTCAGTCATGGAAACAGCCATTTCAAAAAGAACTTCCTTATTTCCCGGATTTTCATCGAGAACACGCTTTAAGAAAGGCAGACAATCTCTATATTTCTGATTTTTATAGAGAGCGGTTCCAAGAAGCATATTTACTTCATTATTTTCCGGCTGAATCGCCTTTGCCTTTTTAAAACAGTAAACTGCTTTATCAAAGGCATTAGATTTCATAAGGGCTCTTCCAAGGGCCATATTACATTCAAAATTATTCGGATCTTTTTTAATGGAAAGCATAAGTGCACTTATAGCATCTTCATTCTTTCCAAGATTATAAGCAGCAATACCCATACGGAGGGCAGACTTTGCAATATCTACCTCCGGATGGACTGAAGAAATATCATAAAGAGTTTTATAAATATTCCAGACTTTTTCCCAGTCTTTTTCACCGTAATAAAGGTCGCCAATAAGCTCCAGAGAAGGAACATTGTGAGGATCATGCGCAAGTTTTTTTTCTGCCTCTTTAAGAATTGCAGATTTTCCCTTCTTCTGAATCTTCTGGCTTACATCTTTTTTCTCATCTTTACGTTTCATTCCTTTAACCGTAAAGATTATAGTAATAAGAAGTAACGCAACTATTACAGCAATTAAGATTGAAAAAATCATCCGTCTTTACCTTTCTCCGTTTTATTTGCCAGTTTTTTCTTTTACAAGCTGAGCAAGTCTTTCCATAGCAATCTTGATTTTATTAATATCAGTAGCGTAACAGCAACGGATAAAGCCCTCACCGCCCTGTCCAAAACAAGTGCCTGGAACTACTGCTACATTATACTTTGAAATAGCCTCTGTCGCAAATTCTTCGGAAGTCATTCCTGTAGGGCGGATATCCGGGAACATATAAAAAGCACCCTCAGGCTCCACGCAAGGAAGTCCCATATCAACAAAAGCCTTATGCATGATGTTGCGGCGCTGCTGATAGCTTACGCGCATTTTTTCAACTTCATCCCAGCCGTGACGCAGCCCTTCTGCAGCAGCATACTGACTGAAAATCGGAGGACAGATAGAAGAGTAAGCATGAAGTTTACAGCACTGTACGAGTAAGTCATGAGGAGCTGCAATATAACCGATACGCCAGCCGGTCATGGCAAAAGACTTAGAAAAACCGTTGAAAATAATTGCGTAATCTTTCATGCCAGGGAACTCACCGATTGAAACATGCTTGTGTCCATCATACAAAAGCTCGCAGTAAATCTCATCGCTGAGACACCAGATCTGATGCTTTTTTACAACCTCGGCAATTTTTGCAAGCTCGTCGGCAGGAATAATTCGGCCGGTCGGGTTACTTGGCGAACAGAACATTACAGCCTTAGTTTTCTCAGTGCAGGCCGCTTCAATCTGTTCAGCAGTAGGATAAAAACCATGCACACTTGTATCAAGGTGAATAACCTTAGCGTCGCAAAGGGCAGCCAGCGGCTGGTAAGAAACGTAGCAAGGTTCACATACAATAATCTCGTCACCCGGATTCAAAATAGAACGGAGCACAAGGTCCAGTCCCTCGCTGGCACCGATTGTCGGCAGAATCTCAGTTTTTGGGTCGTAGTAAAGCTTATAGCGTTCAAGGTATTTTGCAATTTCCTCGCGAAGCTCAATCAAACCCCAGTTTGAAGTATAAGAAGTGTGGCCCTTTTCAAGATGGTAAAAAGCCTCTTCCCTCATAATCCATGGAGTCGGAAAGTCTGGTTCGCCGACACCAAGTGAAATAATATCATCATGTCCAATGCAAAGCTCAAAAAACTTACGGATTCCAGAAGGCGGAATCTCCATCATCTTTGAGCTGAATTTATCTTCTCGTGTATTCATTTATAGTCCTATGCCTGTACACCCTCGCGGCGGTCTCTCTCATCCTCAACATAAACAATGTCGTTTTCTTTATATGTCTTCAAAACAAAGTTTGTCTTAGTTGAGCGAACACCTTCGAGAGTAGAAAGCTTCTCGCTTACAAAAAGGGCAACATCTTTAAGATTGTCACCTTCAATCAAAACCTTAAGGTCATAACCGCCGCTCATAAGATAGAGCGATTTAACCTGTGGAAAGCGGTAAATTCTATCCGCAATGGCATCAAAGCCGTGCTCACGCTGCGGCTGAACCTGAATCTGAATTTCCGCGACAACCTTGTCCTTCGCGACTCTGTCTTTTTCCGGATTCACAATGGCCGCGTACTTGAGAATAACTCCGTCGTCTTCAAGCTTCTTAATAATCTGCTTAACCTCGTCCGTAGTTTTCTTTGTCATAGCAGCAATATCTTCAATAGAAAGACGTGCATTCTGACGCAGTAAATCAAGTATCTCTTCCATAAGTGGAACCCCCAAAAGTATAAAAAATGAATATAATATTTTACTATAGAAAGGCGTTTAATTCAACAATGATATTTTTCGTCAAAAGAGCATTTTTTTCCTTGCAATATGACAAAGCTGTGTTATTATAAAGATGTAGCAAGGAACGAGATGAGGACGTACACCGCTGCTTGAAGGGAGGCAATATGCAATTTCCGACAAAGAGAGATAACCTGGTCGAGGTTATATAATACGTAGACTTTTATAAAGCGCCAGCGGCTTACTGCTGGAACATTTATAGTGCCAGTCCACAGTTGACTGAGAGCACATTACAGGCCGGCTGATACGCCGGCTTTTTATTTAACCAGAACCTGTTATTTAAACAGAGATTTTTTTTCTTTACTGATTATCAAAACTGATTTCGAATACTGCACCGTGAGGCTCTGCATTATAAGCAGATATTTCAGCATCCAGAGCGGAGCAAAGAGTTTTTGCAATTGAAAGGCCAAGCCCAGAACCACCGGCTGCCCTTACATGAGCTTCATCTGCACGGTAAAAACGTTCAAAAATATGAGGCAGAGATTCCTGAGAAAAACCAGGGCCATCATCCTCAAATCTCATAAGTAAAGTATCATCAATTCTTTCTGCCTGCAGTTTTACCCTGCAAGTGCTGCCGGCAAATTTTACACTGTTTGAAACAAGCACCGTAATCAGCTGATGCAGCATTTCCGGGTCTGTATTTATGTGACGGCCATCATCATTTAGAAAATCAAATTCAAAATGAGCCTCTGGAGCAAGAGCAGCAAACTCATCACTCACCCGTTCAAAAAGCTCCTGCAAATCTACCTGACATAGCTGAGGCTTTATACGACCGCTTTCAATCCGCGAAATCTGCAGAAGGTTTTCAATAATTGCATGCATTGATTTTGTTTCGTTTTTTATGGCATTCAAAGATTTTTCAAGCTGTTCAGGATTATTCTTACCCCAGCGCAGAAGCAGACTGGTCTGGCCGGAAATTACTGTAAGCGGAGTATTGAGCTCATGAGAAACATCACTTGAAAACTGACGCTCTCGGTCAAAGTCTGCCTTAATTTTCATAAAGAGTTTATTGAAGGTTGAGGACAATTCATCAATTTCATCTCCCCTGCCGCTTAAAGGAAGCTCACCGCCAAGCTTTTCTGTTGTCATTGCCCCCGCAGCCCTTGTGATTTTTACAACAGGACTGATTGTATTTTTTGTGATTAAAAGAGAAATCAAAAAAGAAATCAAAAGAATAGGCAGAATCATCAAAAGCAGAATAAGAGGAAGCTTTTCAAAAATAACGGTAAAGGCATTGTGTTCTATATTCTCTGCAACTGCAACAACCACAGTCCCATGCTTTACGGCATAATAAAGAACATCAAGATCTCCGTCAAAAAAGAAATCCTTTTTATAATAGCGGACTGCCCGGCCATGGGTATCTTTTAAAAGAGGAAGAAAAGGATCATTAGTCGCAAGCACTTCTTCTGTCTGTGGATTATAAATAATATAAGTCAGAAAATATGGAATATCTGGAAATAAAAATAATGATTCATCTTCAGAACTTTTTCCTTCACTTTCAGAAAATGCAGTAAAGACCGCAGACTCTGCATGCTTGAGTCCCGCTACCTGATTCCCCCTGACCATAGAACGCAGGAAAAAGAGAAAGCCAAGCGAGAGCATAATAACCGCGCCGGTCAAAATAAACATAAAAACCAGGGAAAGCCGGGCAGCAAATGAATGATTTATTTTTTTCAGCATAAACTTCTGTAACTCCTGATGATTATACAATCATATAACCGGCGCCACGAACGGTTTTGATATATCCGTCTTTGGTAAATTCAGAAATTTTTGAGCGCAGATAACCAATGTAAACATCAACTGTATTCTCATCGATAAAATGTCCCTTACCCCAGATGGCATCTATAATCTGTGAACGGGACAAAACCTTACCCTGATTTTCGACAAAAAGACGCAGCATTAAAAACTCTGTTTTCGAAAGCTGAACTTCCTCTCCCCCATCAAAGCTGAAACTCATTCTGTCCAGATTCAGGCTAAGGCTCTTGTATGAAAGACTTGATTCCTTAGGCTGATTATAACTGACACGGCGGAAGAGAGCATTTATACGGGCAAGCAGTTCTTCAATTTCAAAGGGCTTTGGAATATAATCATCTGCACCAAGATTGAGTCCGTTGATTTTATCTATAGTTTCACCGCGGGCAGTTTCCAGAATTACAGGAACGGAAGACACGGCCCGGATACGACGCAAAACTTCAAGCCCGTTCAATTCCGGAAGCATAATATCAAGCAGAATCAAGTCTGGTTTTTCGCTTTCGAATTTTTCAAGGGCTTGGCGGCCTGTTATTGCAAGACAGGTTTCATAGCCTTCATGCTCCAGTTCCGGAATTACAAAATCTGAAATACCTTTGTCATCTTCTACTATAAGTATTTTCATTTTAACCTCTTTTATTCAGCAGAGTTTTCGCCTGCAGCTGCTTCCACCTGAACCGTAATCAGGGTTGGACTCATTACAGTTCCGTTAAAGGCACGAATTCCTTTAATCCCCAATTCAAGAGAATCTTTTTCTGATGCCAGCATAAACTTTACAGTGTCGCCTTTTTTATTAAACCAGAAGCTGACATTTTGTGGCACTTCATTTCCATCAATTGTTATACGGTGAGTTTTTACAGACCTCGGATTTATACTCTGATTAAAAACTATCTCAACATCAACCTGGTCCACCCCCACTCTGCTTACCTTTACCTGATTTACCGTAAGCGGCAGATCTTCCTGGGCTGTACGGTTACCGCGGTAATAGAGCATGTTGTCCGGATCTTTTGGAGATGGCGGAAGCGGACGGGGATGCTGCGGAGGCGGAGTCCCCGGGCCTGGTCCATGAGGAGGCGGATTACCGGCAGCCGGCGCCGAAGCACCAGTTGCCGGGGCTGCAGGAGCCGATGGAGCCGCAAACAAACCCGCCATAAGGAGAGAAAATAAAAGTATTAGAAGTTGTCTTTTAAAAAACTTCATAATTGAATTATACGGCATAGTTCAAAAAAAGAAATGAGAAAATGCCCTTTTTTTGATAAGACTTTTCTCAGAAATCTCTTAGCGTAAATTCAAGATTTACAGGCTATTGTGATGTAGAGTAAGAAGCATCGAGCTAAAAGCTCAGGAGGATTTTATGAAAAGCACCAGAAAAAACGAAAATAAAACATTAGGCTTTACCCGCTATTTTATTCTATATTTTGGCACTTACATTCTTGCAATACTTTTATCAGTATTCAACTTTTTATTTACAGGCTGCAGCAGCAGCGTCTCAGACGAAACTGAAGACAACTACTCAGAAAACACAAACGCACAGGAATATGTATACACAGGCTCTGCCACACCATCCTGTGTAATTGCCGATGACCTTTATGAAAACTTTGCAGCCGAAGCTACCATTTCCATTTCTTTCAATGAAAACAGCTGGACTGCAAGTTACAGCGAAGACACTACAGAATCAGATGTTACTATTACAGCCACAGATAATTCTTCCGAAGATGAAACAGCAGCCGGTATAGAAATTAAATACAATGGTACAAAAAAAATTAAATACATTCTTTCTGGAAGCTACAGCGGAACTATATTCATTAAAAACAAAAAAGCAGATGCCGCTGTAGTTCTGAACAATGCAAATCTTACAAGCAGCAATGGAGCTGGTCCAGTCTTAAGATTCAGTTCAGAAAAGAGAACATTTATTGTTGTCCCTGCAGGAACTACAAATACACTTACAGACAGCCGAACTCTTTACCAGAGCAGCACAATGTACGACGACAAAAAAGGTTCAATTTATTCAAAGGGAAGCCTCATTTTTACAGGTGAAAGTTCAAGCTCTGCCGGCGGAAGTCTTTCTGTAATCAACAATGGTTATAAACATGCAGTTTATTCAAAAGATTATATCCGCATTGCAAATCTTACCTTGAATGTTACAGTAAACAGCACAAGCGGCCGTGACTGCCTGAGAAGTCTGACCGGTGTTATTATTGACAATGGAACAATCTCCCTTACAGGCAAAGGCACTATCACAGATGATGAAAGTGTCGGAATAAAAGTAGAAGGCGAAGATGCTGATGAAGATGATATGACTGTAGAATACGCAGCGGGCGCAGGCTTTGTAATTATCAATGGAGGAAACCTCACAATCAACACAATCGCAAAAGGTATTACCGCACACTGGAAATCTTCAGAAAGCGTAATAGGAAACAGCTCTTATACAGCAAGCGCAAACAAGTCTCTGCTCTATACGAGTTTTCTCAACGGCACTTCAAAAACACTTCCAGATCCTTATGTAGAAATTAACGGCGGCAATATCAGCATAACAACAACAGGAACACCTTATGAAAATAACAGCACAGGCGAATCATGCTCGCCGGAAGGAATTGAAGCAAAGGGTAACCTTATAATCAATGCAGGTGCCATCACCATTAACAGCACGGACGACGCAATAAACGCCGGCGGCAACATAACAATCAACGGCGGCGCCATTTACGCCTGCAGTTCTCAAAACGACGCAATAGACGCAAACGGTTCTAATGGCATTACAATCAACGGGGGAATAATTGTTGCACTTGGAGTAAAAGAACCGGAATGTGCCTTTGACTGCGACAATAATCAATTTAAGATTACAGGTGGTCTTCTCGCAGGACTCGGAACAAATAATTATTCTGCCCCTTCAAACTGCAGCCAGACCACAGCAGTTCTTGGACAGAGTTCTTACGGTAACGCTAACAGAACTATGGCAATCGTAGATGAAGATGATAACCCGGTATTTGTATACACACTGCCTTCAAGTGCAGGTTCAATCATGATTCTTTCTTCACCCGAACTTTCAAACGGAATTGAATATACAGTAAGAACCAGCGTAAGCGTAGATGGCGGAACTCAATTCCACGGTCTGTACACCAGTCTTCCTTCAATAACAGATGATGGAAGCGAAAGCTTAAGTTTCTCTACGACAAGCAGCAGCTATGTATATACAGATTCATCAGCTGGCGCAAACAGAGAACCACAGGAAGGCAGCCGCCCGACCTCTCCCGGATTTTAATCAGGCCTCCAGATTACTAATTGTAAAAAAAGCGTCATAGTAGTATTCTAGAGACCGAGGTAACATTATGAATTTCGTAGAAGACTTACTTAAAAAAGCAAAGGCTGCTAACAAAACTATCGTACTTTGCGAAGGCGAAGACAAGCGCGTTGTAGAAGCAGCTTCTAAAATTGTAAAAGATGGAATCGCAAAAATCATTTTGATTGGTAGCGATGAGGATATTAAAGCCAGCGGAAGCAATGCAGATTTGAGTGGAGTTACAATCGTTGACCCTGCAAAAGATGCAAATGCAGACAAATATGCAGAACTTCTTTTCAAAGCTCGCGAAGGAAAAATCAACAAGAAGACTGGTGCTCCTGAGTATGCTGATGTTGCAGCAGCTAAGGCCGCAATTCTTAAAGACCACACAATGTACGGTGCTTTGATTTTGAAGGCTGGAGACGCAGACGGATTCGTTTCAGGAGCCTGCCACTCAACAGCAAATACACTCCGCCCGGGACTTCAGGTTATCAAGACTGCTCCTGGCTTTAAGACAGTTTCAAGCTGCTTTATCATGGTTGCTCCAGAGGGTGGAAACAAGTACGTTCCAGAGGGAGTTGCAGTATTCGGTGACTGCGCTATCAACATTGAACCTACTGCAGAAGAACTTGCAGATATCGCTGTAGCATCTGCTGACACAGCAAAGAAGATTGCAGGAATTGAACCACGTGTTGCAATGCTTTCTTTCTCTACAAAGGGTTCAGGAAACGACGCTAAATTCTACGACACAGTAACAAAGGTTCAGAAGGCTACAGAGCTTGCTAAGGCAGCCGCTCCAGACCTGGCACTCGACGGAGAATTCCAGTTCGACGCAGCAGTTGCTCCAGAAGTTGGAGAACTCAAGGCTCCGGGAAGCAAGGTTGCAGGTCACGCTAACACCTTCATCTTCCCTAACATCAACGCTGGTAACATCGGCTATAAGATTTGTCAGCGCATGGGCGGCTGGATGGCTATTGGTCCTGTTTGCCAGGGCTTTGCAAAGCCTCTCAACGACCTCAGCCGCGGCTGCAATGTAGACGACATTGTTGCTACTGTAGCCGTTACTGCATTGCAGGCATAAGCGCCTTCTACGGTGGTTTCGATACGCACTTCGTGCTACTCAACCACCGCAACTTTCTTCAATACAACTAAAGTTTTTAATTGACACTTAAACCATCTTTACATATACTAAAAATAATTAGGTATAGTAAAGATGGCGCCTTCAGATGCTATAAAAGTGATACTGCCAGCTTTTGAGCAGTATTACACCATTAAAAAAGAAGAAATTACCCCTCCTTTCTGCGCTGAAGCAGAGTTTCGTTCCCACAACGAACAGTATTTTCTTGTCCGCTCAGCCCACATTGCAGACATAGATTCCAATGAATTTGTTTATTTTGCAACCACAGTTTCACTGGATCCAGCAAAGCTGGAAGAACTAGTAAAGGCTGCCTGGGAATCTGGTCTTGCAAAGGTAAAACCTTATAACGGACACCGCAATTCAGACGTTTCTCTTTTAATTTTTACGAAATTGATTTCTCCAGAAACAGCAATCAAAATCAAAAAAACAAAGCTTTATAAATCCTATAAATTCAGTCTACACGGCTGGAGCCATTTTAAGCTGGCAGTTTGTGACCTGGGCACTACCGGTAAGGACGGAGCCCCGGAAGTCTTCTCCAACCGCCAGGGCAAGGATTTTATTAAGCTGATTAAAAAGAATTTAAAAAATCCGTCGTGACCCTCTCCCGACAAGATTTTTAAATAAAAACTTATTCGAATTTACGAGGAGGTAAGTTCAAATGACAGCATTATTAATTATTATTGCTGCAATCGTTTTGCTGCTCATCGGCTATATCTGCTATGGCTCATGGCTTGCAAAGCAGTGGGGTATTGACCCTTCAAGAAAAACACCGGCTAACGAGAAAACTGACGGTGTAGACTACGTTCCGGCAAAGCCTGCCGTTCTGATGGGACACCACTTCTCATCTATTGCAGGCGCAGGTCCAATTAACGGCCCAATTCAGGCAGCCGTTTTCGGATGGGTTCCAGTATTCCTTTGGTGTGTTGTCGGAGGTATTTTCTTCGGCGGTCTTCAGGACTTTGGTTCTCTTTTTGCCTCAATCCGCCACGACGGAAAATCTGTTGGTGAAATCATCAAAGATTCTATGGGAACAAAGGCAAAGAAGCTCTTTATCATCTTTGCGCTTCTCGTATTGATTCTTGTAATTGCTTCCTTTGTAAACGTTGTTGCAGGAACCTTCTTCTCTGCAGCAGGTTCATTCGGATTCGTTGGAAATCCTAATGGAAACCAGACAACAGCTATGATTTCTCTCCTCTTTATTGTACTTGCTATTGTTTACGGTATTCTTACAAATAAATGCGGTCTTAAAACACTCCCGGCTACAATCATCGGAATTGCAGGCATAGTACTCATCACAATCCTCGGCTTGAAGTGCGGATTTGCAATGAGCCGCACAGCATGGATTGTTTTCATTGGTGTATATATTGCAGTTGCTTCTCTCGTACCGGTTTGGATTTTGCTGCAGCCACGTGATTACCTTTCTTCATTCCTTCTTTACGCTATGATGGCCCTTGCCCTCATTGGTATTGTTGGATCTGCCTTCACAGGAAACGCAACCTTTACAATTCCTGCATTCACAGGCTGGAAGACAAACCTCGGAACTATGTTCCCTGCCCTCTTCATCACAGTAGCTTGTGGCGCATGTTCAGGCTTTCACTCTTTGATTTCTACAGGTACTTCTTCTAAGCAGCTCGACAACGAAAAGAATGCTAAGGCTATTGGTTATGGTTCAATGCTTATTGAATCTGCTCTTGGTATTATTTCTTTGATTGCTGTTGGTATGGTATTTGACAAGTACAAGAACGGCGGATTCGGTTCTCCATCTGCAGCATTTGGTGCAGGTATTGCTACTTTGTTCGGTAAAGAAAACACTGGTGTTTACAATACAATCTATGCTCTTCTTACACTTGCTGTTTCTGTATTCGCTCTTACATCTCTTGATACAGGTACCCGCCTCAGCCGCTTTATGTTCTCTGAACTCTTCCTTAAGGAAGATGAAGAAACATGGAAGGACGCAACAGGCATCCGCAAGGTTCTTGCTAACCCACTCTTTGGTACAGCTACTATGGTAATCATTGGTTGTATTCTTGGTGGTCTTAAGCTTTCTGCAATCTGGGGACTCTTTGGTGCTGCTAACCAGCTCTTAGCCGGTATTGCCCTTATGGCAGTTGCCGCATGGCTTGGTCAGGCAGGAAAGAACAACAAGATGTTCTTTATTCCTATGATTTTCATGCTTGCTGCTACATTGACTTCTCTTGTTCTTACAATTGTAAAGAAGATTGGAGCTATGGCTGCTGGTGCACAGGGTGCATTCTTCTGGGGCAACTGGTTCCAGCTGATTTTCGCTCTTGCTATGGCAGTACTCGCTGTAATCCTCGTTATCGAAGGTGTACAGACATTCGTTAAGCAAGCCAAAAATCGATAATCCGTTAAAAAACAATCCGAAAGGATTGTTTTAGGATTAACGAAAGAATGGCTCAGAGGCAAGCTGTGCTTGCCTCCTAAACGCGCTTAAGAATAATTACAGACACGTCGTCTATGCGCGGCGTGTCTTTTATAAAGTTTTCAAGACCTTTCATTAATTTTTTTGCAATATCTTCAGCACTGTCATCTTTACACTTTTCAAGAATAGTCATAATCGCTTCAATTCCAAAATCAAGCTTTTCTCTGTTCTGCATTTCAGTTATACCGTCGGTATACAAGAAGAGGAAATCGCCGCTATTCATTGTAAAGGACATTTCTGAATAATCTACATTCATACCGCTTAAACCTACAGGACCGGTATATGGCATATCTGCAGTAGGAAGCATTTCTTCTAATGTGTCTTCTTTTGCATTATAAAATAGAGGATATGGATGGCCTGCATTTGACATAGTTACCGTACAGCTGCCATCTTCATTTTCCTTCATGTTTAAAAGGAGACCGGTAAGATAATTATCAATTTCACCCTTTGCGTCTATAAAACGTTCATTAATAAGCTTAAGACACTCTGCTACACTTTGACCATTCTGCAACAACTCATTATAAGTCTGCTGAATGATATTTTCTGCAAGCATAGTTACAAGGCTTGCTGCAACACCGTGTCCAGAAGCATCAAAAAGAGAAATACCGTTTAATTGTTCTCCCTCGTGATAGAAATTATAAAGGTCACCGGAAACCAGAGAAAGCGGCTCATAACGTACCGCAAAGTCCCAATTTTTAAGCGGATGTTCAGGAGCATGAAAATACTTCTTTTGAACAATTGCAGCCATACGCATATCTTTAAGAGATTTTTCACGGTCATGCTCAAGGCGGCCGTTTACATCAGTAAGCTGCTTTGTCTGCCTTTTAATTTCATCTTCAAGACTATGATTAAGATATTCAAGACGGTTTGCAATTTTGCTGTAATCAATACAGAAGTAAATAAAGATAATGATGATTACACCGGTCCAGCCAAAAATCGAAATAAAAGGCATCTTTATATTTCTAAAGGCTCCCTTAATAATTACATCAATGCCCATTACGACAATAAGGAAGAAAACAGCACCTAAAATAAAACGAACCTTAGTCTGCTGCTTAGACTCAGTTTTTCTGATGGAGGCAATTGCATAACCAATAGAAATAAAAAGACCCAGGCAGGAAAGCGGAATCAGCAGCAGAGTCTTTTTTACAAGCCAGAGGTAATCAGGCGCAAGAAGCACCAGTATTGTACTTACAATAAATGAAAGATATTGAATGGCAGTTTCAAAAGTATTGAGTTTCTTTTCAATGAAGGAACAGATAAACATTGAAAAAGCAAAGGCCATACAGAAGAAACAGATACTCTTGGCAAACTTAACATAATAGAAGAAAGGAACACCACCATGAAAACCTGCCCATGGCAAATCTGTTATAAAGAAGACAGAAAAGAATAAAGCTGTAAAGAAATTTAATAAACCAAAGCGTCTGTAACTTACTTCCTGCTTATAGATAAAATAAAGCATCAGAAAGAAGAGCCCGCACAAAAGCATTACACCTTCAAAGAAGATATAAAAGCGGCTGCGCCAGAAGGTCATATTATCCGAGGTACGCCAGCCATCCTGACGAAGGCCTATAAAAACACCGTCTGTAATTGTTGCATGGCCGAGACACTGAACCTTAATAAGAATTGTATTCTTTCCTTCCTGATTCAGATACAATTCTGGAAAATCAAAAAGATGGGCAACATAACCCGCTTCCTGATTTATAGGATCATCCGGAGAGTCTCCCATTACACCATAATCATCAATATATTTTCCATTTAGATAGAGAATATCTGCATAATGCAGATATGGAATCACCATTGAAAGGTCATCATTTTTCAGTTCAGGAATCAGTTCAAACTCTGCCTTGAGCCATATGTATTTACCTTCAATGCCTACAAGGTCCATCAGGTTTTTATAACCCATATTATCAAGATGTTCAAACTGAAGGTTCTCAGCATCTTCCGGTTCACTTGCTGCATCTGTTAAAGCCCAGTAAAAATCATCATCAAGATATATTCGTGGAACTGATTCGTCTTGACCACAGGAAGAAAATAAAAAGAGAGAAAAAATAAAAATACAGGCAAAAACAAGCCGTGAAGCGAAAAATGCGGACTTTTTCATATTACAATTTACCGTAGATATATTGTAACAGAGGAAATAAAGATTTTCAAATTAATTTAAAACATTACAAATCAAGCAAATATAAGGCTTATGCAAATGTTTCAGCCACTTTTTTCAGTTCTTCTATAATGCTGATTTTCTGAGGACAGTGTCCTTCGCAGTTGCCGCAGCCGACACAGTCAGCCGGGTTACCGGTCTTTTTAAGCTCCTCGTTAAAGTGCCATTTGTATGAAGCAACGCCATATCGCTTAGCCTCATTTGCAAGCTCAAACATTCTAGGAATGTTGATATTCTGAGGGCATCCACCATTTGTTTCATCCACACAATAACGGCAGCCTGTACAAGGAACTGCAATAGTAGATTTAATAAGGTCCGTAGCCTTTTGAACACAAGCCTGCTCTTCTGCATTAAGAGGGACAAAATCCTTCATGTAGCTCATGTTATCTTCAAGTTGATCCATATTACTCATACCGCTGAGAACAACAAGAATATTATCCAGGCTTGCACAGTAACGTACAGCCCAGCTTGCAACGCTTGCCTTAGGATTATAATCAGTAAAGATTTTCTTTGCGTCCGGCATGATATTTGCAAGACTTCCACCCTTAATAGGCTCCATAATAGAAACCGGAATTCCATAGCGTTTACAGATTTCATAGCACTTGCGGCTCTGAACACCTTCGCTTTCCCAGTCAATATAGTTAATCTGCAGCTGAACCAATTCAACTTCCGGATGCTTACTCAAAATCATTTCAAGAACATCTGCAGAGTCATGAAAGCTGAAGCCAGGATGCTTGATTTTTCCCTCAGCCTTCATTTTCTGCATCCATTCAAAGCCGCCAAGCTTTTCGGCAGTTTCGTAAACATCCTTATTAAGGGCATGCAGGAAGTAATAATCAAAATATTCTACGCCACATTTTTTTAGCTGCTCATCAAAAGTTTTCTGAAGGTCGGCCGGGTCAGTCTTTCCCCAGAGAGGCATTTTTGTAGTAACCTGGAACTTTTCGCGGGGATAACGTTTTGCTACGAGCTCGCCGAAAACGCGCTCAGAAAATCCGCCGTGATAAACCCAGGCAGTATCAAAATAAGTAAAGCCCTGAGCCATATAGGCATCAATCATTTGGCGGGTCTTTTCAAGGTCAATATTACCCCAGGTTTTATCTTCCGAATAAGGAAGTCTCATAAGTCCAAATCCAAGTTTCTTAATGCTTTCCATTTTTACCTCCATTTTTATTATATATTATAAAACTTCAGAAGTGTTGTAAAAAAAGCGACTTAAATTGTAAAAAAAATTTAGGTAAAATTCCCCATAAACAGGCAGCAACATTTTGTTGATTTTTTTGAAATCAGGGTTATAATAAAGACAGTTAAAGTTATGAAAGTTAACGATAAAGTTATAAGTGAAGCAGATATCGAAAACATAAAGATTGCCGTACAATCAAGGCAACCAGTTGATTTCTTCTGCTATACACTTACTCCTGAACAGAAGGAACGTTTTCTCAAGATTCTCAAAGTTTTCCTGGAAGAATGCGATCAGGATTATCTCTTTAACTATCTTTCATACTGTCTTTTCGAACTTCTTGATAACGCAAGCAAAGCAAATGCGAAGAGAATCTATTTCAAAGAGCACAACCTTAACATAGACAATGAACAGGATTATAAAAACGGGATGAAGGCTTTTAAGGAAAACCTTGATGAAAACACCCTTCATTACGAAGCAGAACTGGAAGCTGTACATCTCGAAGTACATCTTCTTCTTTCTGCAGATGATATAATCTCCATAACAGTTTCAAATAACACTAAGATTACTGATAATGAATTAAAGCGAATTAAAGAAAAAATAGAAAAAACCAAGGTTTACACAACCATGGCCGATGCAATGAACGACATTGACCAGACAGAAGGTTCCGGCCTTGGTATTATTACAGTTTTAATTATGCTTAAGAAGATGGGACTTGCTTCAGACAATCTCAAATTTACTACAACAGATAACGAAACAATCGCTACAATTGTAATTCCTAAAGACACTTTTGAAGAAATCTAATTTTTCATCAAATCAGCTAAAGTAACACTATCCAGATAATTTTCAACTAAATCATCAAGCTTAGTCCACAAAGGCAGGGTTCTGCATACAGCCTTTCGCGGACATTCAGGTGCATCTTTTTCAAGACAGGCAACTGGCGACAAAGTACCTTCTGTAAGGCGAAGAATATCACCTACCCTGTATTCTTCCGGTTTTTTATTAAGTTTGTATCCGCCGCCTTTACCATGCACCGCTTCTACAAAACCATTTTTTGAAAGCAGAGTCATAATAGCTTCTATATATTTTTGAGAAATCGCCTGACGTTCTGCGATTTCTTTTAGAGGAGTTCTATCCTGTGTATGCTGTTCAGCAAGATCAATCATAACACGAAGAGCATAGCGGCCTTTTGTTGAAACTATCATTTATCTACCTTCCTTGTATATAAGTAGATTATAACAGATTATTTAGAGAATTCAAGCCATACGGTAGAGCATACTTGGACGTCCGCCGGTTTCGTAATTGATTTCTGCCTTTACCTGTTTAGTTTCAAGCAGATAACTCATGTAATGACGCACAGTTACACTTGAAAGCCCCACCTCTTCCGAAATCTGGTCTCCGGTAACCCAGCCGCCTTTATTTTTCATAAAATCAATAAGAAGATTTAATGTTTTTTCCTGAATACCCTTTGGCAGTTCCTTATCCACAATGCGGGCAGATCCCTGGTTAGATATAAGGCTGTCTACATAGCTCTGATCAATTGTCTGGTTTGCGGCTCTGAAAGCTTCTTCATTTGCCATAAACTTTTCTAAGGCCACCTGAAAACGCTCGTAGGCAAAAGGTTTAATCAAAAAATCAATTACACCAAGGTGCATTGTTTCTTCAAGTGTTGCCGGATCATTTGCGGCAGTTACCATAATCACTTCGCAGTGCAGCTTATTTTCCCGGATTTTTTTGAGGGTCTCTACACCATTGAGATATGGCATAAATACATCCATAATCACAAGATTAATGCCTTCCCCTTCCGGTCCGGTTAAAAAGTCCAGCGCCTCCTGACCGTTACGGCAGGTTTTTACAACACAGAAATCCTTGTTCTTACAGACATACTGTTCATTTATCATAGCGACCATAGGGTCGTCTTCAACAATCAGAACCTTATACATAACTACCCTTTAATAATACCATAAAAGAGCTGCCTATGTCTTTCTCTGATTCAAAAGAGATTGTACCGCCAAGACTTTCTACAAGCTGTTTTGTATGATACATACCTACCCCACGCCCGCTGCCCTTTGTAGAAAAGCCTTTTTCAAAAATCCTGTCGCCGATTTCTGCAGGAATGCCACAGCCGGTATCGCGGACAGTAATTAAAAGCTCGCCTGGTTTTGTAAAAACACCGAATTCCAGTTCCCTCGGACGGTCATTATTCAGGTTCATGTTCATTGCGTCCAGAGCATTGTCAATTAAGTTTCCGGCAATTGTTACAAGGGCTTCGGAAGGCACTGCAACCTCAGATGACTTAAAGCGGATTCCTTCTTTAAGGATAAACTTAACGTTGCATTCAGAAGCCCTGGCAATTTTACCAATTAAGAGGGCAGCAAAAGAGGCATTGTCTACGGCATGCATAACCGTGCTAAGCGTTTCCCTCTGGATAATGGAAATATTTTCGATATATGAAACAGCCTTGTCATATTCGCCAATCTGAATAAGGCCGAGAATTACATGAAGCTTGTTTGTAAAGTCGTGATTATTAGCCCTCATGGAATCTACCAGGTACTTTGTACCGGCAAGCTCTTCCATAAGCTTTGTGTATTCGGTACGGTCATGTAAAAGGGCAACCGCGCCGCTTATAATTCCGTCTTCCTTTACAGGGATGCAGTCTATTAAAAGGGCTGTACCGTTTTCTGTTTCGGTCTGAATACCAAAATCGGCGGTACCGCTGGAAATAACCTGAGAAAGGTATTTTTCGGCAAAAACAGCCTGCTTTATCAGGCTTACTTTTTCATCACAGTGTTCAGTTGAATCTGTTTCATCGCAGCCCAGCATTTTTTTGGCAGCCTTATTTGAAAACTCTATATTATTGTCGCTGTCTACGGCAATTATTCCGTCGTATGTAGATTCAAGTATGTTTTCACGAATGCGGTACATTGAAGTAAAGGTGTCTGGTTCATAACCGAGAAGGCGCCTCTTTAATTTTCTGGAAAAAGCGCGGCATATTGCAATTTCTATGATTATTGCAGCCAGAGTTACAATCACAAATAAAAGAACAATTTTATAAGTAAAGGAACGGATAGATGTTTTAAGCATGATTGTCATTATAAAACCTATGTAGTTCCCTTTTTCATCATAAACCGCAGAATAAGAACGGCGTTGTGGACCGGAAGGACCAATATCACTTTCTGTATAAAAACCCTTTTTGTGACTCGTAAAATCAGGATGAGTTCCGTCATATTCCTTACCAATAAGGTTATGATTTGTATGATAGATTCTTATATTCTGAGTATCGACTATTGAAATAACGTCTACATCCGCCAGCTCCGCTGCAATCCCGTCCATAGTAATACACAAGTCGCGGCGGGGCGCCTCCTTCATAAATCCATAAATTCGCGTAATAAGGCCGGCAGTTTCCTGCAGATTCTGGTCAAAGGCTTTATCGCTTGCATTTACATTTACAACCGCGCCGCCAATGCTCATAAAAATAGTGGTCACAATAATCAGAATCAGCTGTATGCGCTGAATCTCATGACGAATATCAGTAAGACTGTTTTTTCTCTGGTTCTTCATTCTATGATTATAATAGCAAAAAAAACGGATTTTTAAAGACTTTCGTAAGTTAAAAAAAACAAGGTTCCCAGACAGTAACACTAGAAGGGAACCTTGCCGTCCAGCGTTGCTGGACATCGGAGAGAGTTTATCAGCTTATTTACAAGCTGTTTATAATATAGCAAATTCATTATTTCTTGTCAAATTTTTTATGAAAAAATTCACCAAATTTTTACAAAAAAATGAAAAAATTTGCATTTATACAAATTCTGACTGATAATATTTATATGAAAAAGTTATTTTTTTCTATAATATTCCTTTCACTTTCACTTTCGTGCTTCTCTCAAAACAGTTTTTTTGATAATTATGTTTATCAGTCCTGGAGCGATTTTGGAGGGCTTTCGGGCACTACAGCAAACGATATTTATCAGACAAATGACGGATATATTGATATAGGAACCTATGAAGGTCTGGTTAAATTTGACGGAGTTGAATTCAGTACCTTAAACCGTATTTCCGATAAAAGCTACGGCTTTGCTTCCGTAAGAACAATAATTCAGGATGGCCGCCGTGACATCTGGCTTGGATCAAATGATGAAGGTCTTCATAAAATCTCAGATGCCGGAAACAAAATATATACTGTTGAAAACGGGCTTCCAAACAATTCTGTACGAACTCTCTGCGAAGATAAGCGTGGAAATATCTGGGTTGGAACTGCCAGCGGTGTTGTTTACATTACCCCCGATGGAAAGCTTATAAATCCACAGTTTGGTCCGGGAACTACTGCAAACGGCGTAATTGCTTCTCATCTTTACTGCGACAACGACGGCAGAATCTGGCTTACAACTTCTAACGAAAACGGACTTTTTATCTGTGAGGACGGAGTTTTCCGCACTCTCGACGTCTTTGAACCTTATTCAACTTATTTTGCAACAGCAATTTTTCAGGATCAGGAAGGAACTTACTGGATAAGCCTTGGAGAAAAAGGACTTGCATGCTTAAAAGGAGACAAGGTTACACTGCTAAAAACAAATACACTTCTTGACAGAACTCCAGCCTGCACTATTCTTCAGGACAAAAGCGGAATTATCTGGTTTGGAACGGAACACGGCCTTGCAGTTTACGCAAATGGAAAATTTGAAGAATACAAGGGTGCTCAGGCGCTTTCCGGTTCAAACATAAACAAAATCATTCAGGACCGGGAAGGAAACATCTGGTTTGCCACAGACAGAAACGGCATTGGAAAAATGACTCTGGGCAAATTCAAAATGCACAGGCTTGGCATAACCGTAAACTGTATTGCAGAAGCCCCAGACGGAAGAATCTGGGCTGCTACAGATAAGGGAGTTCTGTGTTTTAAAGATGATGAAGCCCAGGAAAATGAGCTTACAAAACACACAAAGGGGCTTCGTGTTCGCCATGTAGAAGCTACCCCAGATGGTAAACTTCTTGTAAGCTGCTACACAAAGCCCGGCCAGATTATTTACGACGGCAAAAGCATTAAGAACTGGGACTCAGACAATGGCTTAGCCGGCAATAAGGTTCGCGTTGCAATTCAGACAGAGCCGGACGAATATTACGTTGGTACAACAACAGGCTTAAGCATTATTCATAAAGACGGCTCCATCAAATCCTTCAAGCAGATTACAGG
>Ga0310691_10000519_pt1 | contig 70858 bp, 63 predicted proteins | sample 176DNAGHGlowgp2_FD_203887 | JGI IMG/M metagenome (GOLD analysis project Ga0310691, IMG submission 203887) | Sheep rumen microbial communities from Palmerston North, Manawatu-Wanganui, New Zealand - 1766 DNA GHGlow gp2 (v2) (version 2) | ecosystem: Host-associated > Mammals > Digestive system >...
TTTTCAACGGGCTATTCCCTAGCCATGGGCAGGTTGGATACGCGTTACTCACCCGTGCGCCGGTCGCCATCAGAGTTTGCAAGCAAACTCTATGCTGCCCCTCGACTTGCATGTGTTAAGCCTGTAGCTAGCGTTCATCCTGAGCCAGGATCAAACTCTACATTGTAAAATTTTTCTTAATTGTCTGATTCAGGGAATGAATGCTGTTATCCAGAGTAGATTTAAAAAAGAATTGATGGTTGACTAAAACTTCTTGTTTCTTCACCCAAGTACATATACCTTAATATATAAATAAGAATACATGCACTAGCTTCTCGTACTACTACTTTTCCTGTTTATGTAACTCTGTCAAAGAACGAATAACCCTCAGCTAAGAGGGGTGCCTTTTTTCAAAAGCGAGTGCAAAGGTATAAAAAATTCACGATATGGCAAAATCTTTTTCGCAAAAAGTTTTGAAAAAGACCGCTTTTTTATCGACGCATTGATAAATGTCAAATGGAGAGTGTGCGATAATTCGTTTAATTGTGAATTCTTTCCAAATTCAGGGAAGTATCACAATAGCGCAAAACTATTGGTCGATGGGTAATGAATATTACCGTTCTTGAGTTGTTCTCCAATATATTGTTGAGAAGTTTCTTCTCTGTTTCAGGGTCGAGGGCGCTCGTTGCCTCATCGAGTATCATGAGCGGACTGTTGCGCAACAGGGCTCTGGCTATGCAGATGCGTTGAGCCTGTCCTTCACTCAGTCCCCCACCCTGTTCCGTCATTTCCGTATCAAGTCCGTCAGGCAGTTCGCGAACGAAGTCGGCACAAGCCTCATCGAGAGCCTCATACATCTGTTCTTCAGTAGCATCTACATTGCCCAAGAGGAGATTATCGCGAATAGACCCGCTAAGCATAGTGTTGCCCTGTGGCATATAGGTTATGTTGCATCGAGTGAGTGGCGACACGATAAACCTTTCCACCTTATTATATATATATACGTTGCCACTATCAGGACGAATCAGGGCAAGAATCATGCGAAGCAAGGTAGTCTTTCCTGCACCTGTCTCACCTACTATAGCTGTGCATGTGCCTGGTTTGAAGTCGAAAGAGAGTTTGTCGATGATAGGAGTATCAGGGTCGTCAGGATAAGCGAATGACACCTCGTTAATCTGTATGCCACATGGTCCTTCCACCTCTATTGGTTCGCCCTTCTCCTCGAGAGGAATATCCTCAAAGAGCATCAGTCGCTCAGCAGCTGTGAATACAGAGACAAACTGCGGAACCAGTTTGGAAAGGTTACGAGCAGGATTCTGAATCTTGTTTACCAGCTGGAGGAAAGCCGTCATTCCACCGTATGAAAGAGAACCCACAGACATACGCAAGGCACTCCAGGCGAAAGCCACAAGATAACCAGTGGCAAAGCCCACATTAACTATAAGGTTAGAGATGACAGAGAAGCGAGTCTTCTTAACCACCTTCTCACGCAGAGCCGAATGCTGGTCGCTCAAACGGTCCACTATCTCATCCTCGCTCTCGAGTGTTTTTACAAGAATACGATTCTGAACCGACTCCTGAAGCAGACTCTGCACCTGACTGTCTGATTCTCTCACCTCACGAGTCAACTGTCGCATCTTGCCCATATATATCTTACTCAATACAAGGAAGATAGGAAACATCACCACGATGATGAGTGCCAGAGAATGATCCATAGTAAAGAGATAGACGAAAGCTCCAAGGAACAGAGCAACCACAGAGACTGCATTAGGCAGAGTCTCAGCCACGAAGTTCACCACATTATTCACATCCTGCTCCAGACGGTTAAGCACATCGCCACTATGCATAGAGTCTCTGCCCTGCCATTCAGAGTGGAGAATCCTTCCCAACATTCGTCGCTGCATCCTGTTCTGTGCCTTGATGCCAAGAATATTTCGCACCCATACAGATGATATGTTGAGTACGAAATTGAGGGCAACCAGTCCAGCCATCACCAGCACAGCCGAGATCACATCGCCCTCTTTGTTGTGCGAAGCGATATCTATTGCTGTCTGCACAGCCCATACCGAAGCCAGACTCACCACCACCTGTGCCAATCCTATGGCAGTGTTGAGTATAGCCTGCAAGCGGTTGTCGCTTGACGATTGCCACAACCACTTTACTATAGTTTTTGCCCTGTATTTCTTGTTAGGAAGCCTCATCTCTGGTCAATGCCCCACATCATCTTCTTTCTTAGGGTTGAGAAATACTTGCGGTCGCTGAATCTCACTATTCGAGCCGAATAAGGAGCCTTGGAAATCTTCACCACAGTGCCCTCATCCAGACTCGTACTTCTACCATCGACAGCCACAAGGAAGTTGTGGCTTCGGCTTTCCACCTTCAGGGTTATCACAGCAGAGTCAGGCACCACTATAGGTCGCACATTCAGACTATGGGGAGCCACAGCCGTCAGGCACATAGTGTTGGTGCCAGGAGTGATGATTGGTCCACCATTCGAGAGGCTATATGCCGTAGAGCCTGTAGGAGTGGTAACAATCAGTCCGTCAGCCTGATACGTCATCAGATAGTCATTGTTCACATTCACCCTGATAGAAATCATAGAAGCCAAATCACGCTTCAGCACGGCAATATCGTTGAGGGCATAAGGCGAGTCCAGAACCCCATCGCCATTCTCTGTCTCTATCTTTATCACATTGTGCTCATGCACCTTATACTTACCTTTATATAACGCAGTGACAGCCTTCTCTATGTCAGAAGGGTTCACATCAGCCAGAAATCCCAGTCTGCCTATATTCACGCCCACCACAGGAATGCTCTTGGCATAGACCCTTGCAGCAGTCTTGAGCAGAGTGCCATCGCCCCCCATAGAGATGGCGAAGTCGGCATTGAAATCATCGCCTTCAAACACCTCGTCAACGCTGATGTCCATGTGCTGTCCCTCAGTCACAAACTTATAGAACGGCTTGTCCATTATTATCTCAGCCTCATGCTGTTGCAGTATAGCCACTATCTTATGTATGGCAAGTGATTTCTTTGCCTGAAACTCATTTCCGAATATGGCGAAGCGCAATTTCTCGTTGTTCATACACTCTCTGGGTGTTATTTTAGTGAATAAAAGTTTGCTGTTTCACAAACATTTTGTACATTTGCAAGTGCAAAAGTACAAAAAAAGAATAAAGTATAGAGTATAAAGTATAAAGTTTTTTACAAAAACCCCAAGAAAATATGGCAAAAGTTTATGAATTTATAGCAAACGGCACAGAGGAGATAGAGGCTCTGACCGTAGTTGATGTGCTCAGGAGAGCAGGAGCAGACATCAAGACAGTAAGCATCACAGGCAGTAACGAGGCTGTTCTGTCACATGGAGTGAAGATAGAGTGCGACACCACTATAGAGCAAGCCGACCTCAGCGATGCTGATATGCTCCTGTTGCCAGGCGGACTGCCTGGTGCCACCAACCTCAACGAGCATGAGGGAGTGCGCAAGGCTATGCTCAACCAATACAACTCAGGCAAGAAGGTTGGTGCCATCTGTGCTGCTCCTCTGGTATTAGGCAGTCTGGGCATACTCAAGGGCAAGAAGGCTACCTGCTACCCTGGTTTTGAGGACCAGATGACAGGGGCTGAATACACAGCTGATGTCTATACCGTTGATGGCAACATCATCACTGGTTGCGGACCAGCAGCTACCCTTCCCTATTCTTATGCCATTCTCGAGATGCTGGGCTATACCAACGAGGCAAAAGCCCTGAGAGAGGGAATGATGTTCAATAGGTTACTAAACTTTCGCAAGTAGTCAGTAGTTAAGTAGTTAAGTAGATAAGACGATACCATAAACTATACAGCAAGTAATAGCATTAGAAATTAGGAATTCTCGTGGACTACATTATTATAGTAGCTGGGGGCAAGGGACTTCGCATGGGAGGTGACATCCCCAAGCAGTTCATACCTATAGCTGGCAAACCAGTGCTTATGCGCACAATAGAGAGGTTTAGGGAGTATTCGCCAGACCTCCAGATAATCCTTGTTTTGCCTAAGGCTCAGCAGGATTACTGGCATCAGCTTTGTGAGGAATATCACTTTGGCATTAAGTTGCAGATAGCCGATGGAGGTGAAACCCGCTTCCATTCTGTGCAGAACGGTCTTCGCCTTATACCAGACGACGAGCAAGGCATTGTGGGAGTGCATGATGGGGTAAGACCCTTTGTGAGCGTTGAGGTCATCAAGCGATGTTATGAAACAGCCAGAAAGGCAAAAGCCGTAATTCCAGTTGTTCCTGTAGTGGAGACCCTTCGCCACCTTTCTGGTGATAAGGGTTACAATGTTCTTCGTAGCGACTATCGCTTGGTACAGACCCCCCAGACCTTCGACATCCAACTATTGAAGGCTGCCAACCAACAGCCTTACACTGAGCAGTTTACAGACGATGCAAGTGTGGTGGAGGCGTTCGGCCAGACAGTCACTATGGTTGAGGGCAACAGAGAGAACATCAAACTCACCACCCCATTCGATTTGAGAATAGCAGAGGTGTTGGTATAACAACAGCAGAAATCTTTATCTAAAAATTGCTAAAAGCATAGCTTTTTCTTGCAGGAGCTATGCTTTTTTTGTATCTTTGCATTGGTTTTATATAACAAAGTAAGTTAGTTTGTTGAACAAAGTAAGTTAGTTTGTTAAACAAAGTAGGTTAGTTTGATGAACAAAGTAAGTTAGTTTGTTATTTAAAGTAAGTTAGTTTGATAGATAGAAGCATTGGAACAAGAGATAAAAGCATAGCATCTGAAGACAGAAGAAGCATAACAAAAGACAAAAGAATAGTAACAAAAGATAAAAGGAAAATAACAAAAATAAAAGCATTAAGACTATGGCATTAACGATTAGACTGAGAAGGAACGAGATTAAGAGCAACCCTAACTACGGCAAGTATTTTGGGCATGTGATGAACATGGGCGAGGTGACCATCGACCAGTTTGCTAAGGAGATAGAGAACAACTGCTCTATGAAGAAGAGTGATGTGGTGGCAGTGCTCACTGAACTGCAGGCTACGATGAAGAGGCACCTGCAGGATGGTCAGGTGGTGGTGTTGCCTGAGATTGGCAGACTGAAGCTTGGTGTGGAAACGATTGGGGTGGATGACCCCAAGGACTTCAACCTGAAGAAGCACCTGAAGAGGGTGGTCTGCAAGTTTAAGGCTGCTGGCTCAAGGGGTGGACAGCGAAACGGTCGCCTGAGGTACAGCCTCTGCGAGGGAGTGACGATAGGCAAGAAGGCTTAAGAGTGAGTTTTCTGGGGAATAATTTTGCATTGTGAAGGTTTTTCTGTATCTTTGCAGAGAAATAATGAGCAGCATACTTGACCAGGACATAAAGTACCTTAGCGGAGTGGGTCCGCAGAGGCAGCAGATACTCAACAAGGAGTTGGGCATCCACTCCTTTGGCGACCTGCTGGAGTACTACCCCTACAAGCATGTTGACAGGACTAAGATATACAAAATCAGGGAGTTGACCTTGGAGATGCCCTTTGTGCAGATCAGGGGCAGGATATTGTCGTATGAGACCTTTGAGATGGGTCCGAGGAAGAAGCGCCTTGTGGCTCATTTCAGCGATGGCACAGACGTGATGGACCTGGTGTGGTTCTCTGGTGTGCAATATATTAAGAAGAGCTACAAGGTAGGCAAGGAATACATAGTCTTTGGAAGGCCAGGAGTGTTCAATGGGCGCTTTCAGCTGAGCCATCCTGAGATGGATGAGGTGGAGCCTACCCCCAGCCCCTCCCGAAAAGGAGGGGGGATGGGAACCTCGCCACAACCACCAAGTTCCACTCCCTTTCGGGAGGGGTTAGGGGTAGGCTTTATGCAACCCTACTACTCCACCACTGACAGGATGAAAAAGGCAGGCATGACCAGCAGGACTATGGAACGGATAACCAAGAGTTTGCTGCAGAAAATCCCTACCCTGCCTGAGACCTTGCCTGACTATATCACCCAACCCCTGCACCTGATGAGCAGAGACGAGGCAATGAGGCTGGTGCACTACCCTCACAACCAGTATGAACTGCAACATGCAAGGGAGAGACTGAAGTTTGAGGAGCTCTTCTATGTGCAACTCAACATACTGAGGTATGCAGCCAACAATCGCAAGAAATACAAGGGCTACCTGTTGCCAAAGGTGGGCGAAGCCTTCAACGACTTCTACAAGCACAACCTGCCCTTCGAGCTGACAGGAGCACAGAAGCGAGTGATGCATGAGATACACAAAGACATGAACACAGGCAGACAGATGAACCGCTTGATTCAGGGCGATGTGGGCTCAGGCAAGACACTCGTTGCCCTGATGGCTATGCTGATAGCAGTAGATAACGGTTTTCAGGCTGTGATGATGGCACCAACGGAGATACTTGCTGAGCAACACCTTGCCACAATCAAGGAGTTTTTAACTGGAACGGGAACGTCAACTGGAACCCAGCTCAACATCAGGGTAGAACTGCTCACAGGCATAGTGAAGGGCAAGCGTCGAGAGGCTGTGATGGAGGGCTTGCAGAATGGCGAAGTGAACATACTGGTGGGCACTCATGCCATAATAGAAGATAATGTGGTGTTCAACAACTTAGGGCTTGCCGTGATAGACGAGCAACACCGTTTTGGAGTGGCTCAGAGGGCAAAGCTGTGGAGCAAAAACGACAACCCACCCCACATACTCGTGATGACAGCCACACCTATTCCTCGCACTCTCGCCATGACCATCTATGGCGACCTCGACGTGAGTGTGATAGACGAATTGCCACCAGGCAGAAAACCCATCATGACCCTGCATAAGTATGAAAACCAGATGGTTAGCCTCTATGAGGGCATTCGCAAGGAGGTGAGCAAAGGCAGACAGGTGTATGTGGTCTATCCACTGATAACAGAGAGCGAGAAGATGGACCTGCAAGACCTGGAAGCAGGTTTTGCCCACCTGCAAGAGGTATTCCCCACCTACAGCCTCAGCAAGGTGCACGGCAAGATGAAGCCAGCAGAGAAAGAGGAAGAGATGCAACGCTTTGCCAGAGGCGAGACACAGATGCTCGTAGCCACCACAGTGATAGAGGTGGGAGTGAATGTGCCCAATGCCTCAGTGATGGTGATAATGGAGGCACAGAGGTTTGGTCTGTCACAGTTGCACCAGCTCAGGGGCAGAGTGGGCAGAGGAGCCGACCAGTCATACTGCATACTGGTGAGCGACTACCAGCTGTCAAAGTAAACCAAGAAGCGACTCGACATAATGTGTGAGACAAACGACGGTTTCCGCATAGCCGAGGCAGACCTCAAACTGAGAGGTCCTGGCGACCTTGAGGGCACCCAGCAGAGTGGAATGGCTTTCGACCTGAAGATAGCCAACATAGCCACAGACGGCCAGCTGGTGCAGATGGCTCGCGACGAGGCACAGAAGATAATAGACAGCGACCCTGACTGCAACGCTCCAGAGCATGCTATGCTTTGGAAACGGCTGGCTGAGATTCGCAAGTCAAACGTGGATTGGGGAGTGATTAGTTAGTTCACAGTTCATAGTTCATAGTTCATAGTTCTTCGAGTAGGGGTTCGGAACACAGTTCATAGTTCATAGTGCACAGTTCATAGTTAGTGCATAAAGGTTAAAAAATAATAAAACCACTGCGATAGACTGATAACTATGAACTGTGAACTGTGAACTATGAACTATTTTTTGTACCTTTGTAGTCATGAAAGAATTTGTGATTTCTGAGGCTAAAACAGAGACTGCCGTCTTGGTGGGTCTTATCACTCCACAGCAGAACGAGGATAAGACCAAGGAATACCTTGACGAACTGGAGTTTCTTGCCGACACAGCTGGTGCCATCACTGTCAAGCGTTTCACGCAGAGGGTGAATGGTCCGTCAAGCGTCACTTATGTGGGCAAGGGCAAATTGGAGGAAATCGCAGAATACATCAAGGAATGTGAGGAAGCCTATGACCAGTGGCAGGAGGAGTTGCACTACCCTGAGGAGGGAGACGGTCCCCAGCCAGTGGGTATGGTGATATTCGATGATGAGCTCTCTGCCAAGCAGATGCGCAATATCGAGGCAATACTCAAGGTGAAGATACTCGACAGAACGAGTCTCATACTCGACATATTCGCCATGAGGGCACAGACAGCAAACGCCAAGACACAGGTGGAGCTGGCACAGTATCGCTATATGTTGCCTCGTCTGCAGAGGCTGTGGACCCACCTTGAGCGTCAGGGTGGTGGCTCTGGCTCTGGTGGCGGAAAGGGTTCGGTAGGACTTCGCGGACCTGGTGAGACCCAGTTGGAGATGGACCGTCGTATCATCCTCAACCGTATGTCGTTGCTCAAGGAACGCCTTGCCGAGATAGACAAGCAGAAGACCACCCAGCGCAAGAACAGAGGCAGACTCATCCGTGTGGCTCTGGTGGGCTACACCAATGTGGGCAAATCCACCATCATGAATATGCTTGCCAAGAGCGAGGTGTTTGCTGAGAACAAACTCTTTGCCACCCTCGACACAACGGTACGCAAGGTGGTGATTGAAAACCTGCCCTTCCTGCTTGCCGACACAGTAGGATTTATCAGAAAACTGCCTACAGACCTTGTGGACTCATTCAAATCTACACTCGACGAGACCAGAGAGGCTGACCTGCTGCTGCATGTGGTGGACATAAGCCACCCCGACTTTGAGGAACAGATAAACGTGGTGGAGAAGACACTTGCCGACCTGGGCTGTGCTGACAAACCTTCGATGATAATCTTCAACAAGATTGATGCCTACACCTGGCAGGAGAAGGAGGAGGACGACCTCACGCCAGTGAAGAAAGAAGAGATTTCGCTCGACGAGCTGAAGCGCACATGGATGGCTAAACTCAATGACAACTGCCTCTTCATTTCTGCTAAGGACAAGATAAACATCGACGAGTTCCGCGATGTGATATATAAGAAAGTCCGCGAGCTGCATGTGCAGAAATATCCTTACAACGACTTCCTTTGGACTAACCCCGAATAACGAAATATCTAAACAATATGGAGTACAGAAACCTTTCATACAGCGAGATTGAAACCTTGGAACAGCAAGGTTGTCGCAGCACCTCATGGGAACAGGTGATGGTGCCAGAAGATTTTGACACCAACTCACTGAGGAATGTGTGCTTTGACGGCGATATACGCATTGGCAGAGGCGTTCGCATCAACAATGTGGGCATAATCAGAACCACTGACGGTGCCACTTTTGGCGAGGACAATCTGATAAGCGTAAAGAATGAGACAGGCAACGGCAATGTGGTGATATACAGCGGACTGAGTTCGCAGACAGCAGCCATGATGGTAAGGGCTGCTGAGAAGGAAGACCACGAGCTGTTTGACAAACTGCGCCACATGGCTACACTCTACGCCAAGGAGGTGATGCCAGCATGTACTACCATAGGCGATAATGCCACCATCATGGATTGCAGGGAACTCACCAATGTGGTGATAGGCGACGAGTGCGAGCTCTGTGGTGCCTCAAGGCTCATTGACTGCACCCTCTCCTCTACCCCTGATGCTGCTATATATATAGGTGACGATGTGATAATGGAGAATGTAGTGGCACAGGCTGGCTCTACCATAGTGGATGGAGCGAAGCTCTACGACAGTTTCGTGGGCGAGGCTTGCCACATAGGACGAGGATTCACCAGCGAGGGTTCGCTGTTCTTTGCCAACAGCCATATGGACAATGGCGAGAGTTGTGCAGCCCTCTGCGGACCGTTCTCAGTGAGCCACCATAAGTCTTCACTCATAATCGGAGGCGAGCACTCTTTCTACAACGCTGGCTCAGGCACCAATTTCTCTAACCATGCCTACAAGATGGGACCTATACACTATGGCACTATGGAGAGAGGTTCTAAGACTGCCAGCGGAGCCCACATTCTGTGGCCAGCCCACATAGGAGCATTCTCTATGGTTATGGGTAAGGTGCAGACACATCCTGACACCTCGCTCTTCCCCTTCTCTTACGTCATAGCTGAAGGACGCAAGACGATGCTGGTGCCTGGCCGCAATCTGACCACAGTGGGCACCTACCGCGACGTGATGAAATGGCCTAAGCGAGACAAACGTCCTGCTGAGGGTCGTAAGTCGCTCATCAACTACGACTGGCTCTCACCTTATGTGATAGAGCGCATAAAGGCTGGTATGAACTGCCTGCTTGAGATGCAGTCTGAACAGGGCTATGATGCTGAGGAATACACAGGCAAGGGATTCACCATCACAGCCTCAGCCCTGCAGCATGGTCTGGAATACTACAAACTCGCCCTCCGTATGTATGGCAATGCCAGCAGCACTGACGACTGGACCGACCTTCTGGGACTTCTCACCCCTACAGAGGCTGTGGAGCAGATAAGGGAAGACATACTCAATGACGACATCAACGACATAGCAACCCTCGAAAACCGTTTCAAGAATATCTTTGACGGCTACAACCAGTGGAAGGGATGCAGCGACAATGATTCTGATACAGAACAGGCTTACGAGAAATGGCTCGATGCCATTCGCCACGACGCAGAGAGAGAGTATGAGATGGGTGATGTGAGCGAGCAGCAGATAACTGAATTCCTCGACTCAATAAGCTGACAATCGGCATAACAAAATATCGGCATAACAAAAAAATACAAAAACATAATGGCTAATCCAGAATTCAAGTATGCGCCAATGTTCCAGCTTGGCGAAGACAAGACAGAATACCGTCTTATTTCAAAAGAGGGTGTGTCAATAAGCGAATTTGAGGGCACACCAATCCTGAAAGTTTCAAAGGAGGCTCTCGAACTCCTTACCACTCAGGCTTTCCACGACGTGAACTTCATGTTGCGCAGAGAGCACAACGAGAAGGTTGCTTCTATACTTAATGCGCCTGATGCATCAGACAACGATAAGTATGTAGCACTCACCATGTTACGCAATGCCGAAGTGGCTTGCAAGGGTCAGTTGCCCTTCTGTCAGGACACAGGCACAGCGATAATTCATGCTGAGAAGGGTCAGCAGGTGTGGACAGGATTTGAGGATGAGGAACCTCTTGCCAAGGGTGTCTATAACACCTACACCCAAGACAACCTGCGCTACTCACAGAATGCCCCACTCGATATGTATAATGAGGTAAACACCCGTTGTAACCTGCCTGCACAGATAGACATCGAGGCTACAGAGGGCATGGAGTACCGTTTCCTTTGTGTGGTAAAGGGTGGCGGCTCAGCCAACAAGACCTACCTCTATCAGGAGACCAAGGCTCGCATACAGAACCCTGGCACTCTGGTGCCTTTCCTCGTTGAGAAGATGAAGAGTCTGGGCACTGCTGCCTGTCCTCCTTATCACATCGCATTCGTCATTGGCGGTACATCAGCTGAGAAGAACCTGCTCACCGTAAAACTCGCCTCAACAAAATACTACGACTCGCTGCCTACCACTGGCGACGAGACTGGTCGTGCCTTCCGCGACATAGCATTAGAGGAGCAACTGCTTGAGGAGGCTAAGAAGATTGGTTTCGGAGCACAGTTTGGTGGTACGGCTTTCGCCCACGACGTCCGCGTGGTTCGTCTGCCTCGTCATGGTGCTTCCTGCCCTATCGGACTGGGTGTCTCTTGTTCTGCAGACCGTAACATCAAGGCTAAGATTACCAAGGATGGTATCTTTATCGAGAAGATGGACGACAAACCATACGAGCTGATACCTGAGGCATTGCGCAAGGCTGGTGAAGGCGACGCAATAAACATCAACCTCGACCAGCCTATCGCTGACGTTTGCAAGGAGTTGAGCAAATATCCTGTCTCTACCCGTGTAAACCTCAATGGCACCATCATCGTGGCTCGTGATATAGCTCACGCTAAGATTAAGGCTCGCCTCGACAATGGCGAGGGAATGCCACAATACTTCAAGGACCACCCAGTGCTCTATGCTGGTCCTGCCAAGACCCCTCAGGGAATGCCTTGCGGTTCTATGGGACCTACCACGGCAAACCGTATGGACCCCTATACTGACGAGTTCCAGGAGAATGGCGGTTCGCTCATCATGATAGCAAAGGGTAACCGCACTCAGGTGGTAACTGACAGCTGTAAGAAGCATGGTGGCTTCTACCTCGGCTCTATCGGCGGTCCTGCAGCCTTCCTCTCTTCCAGCAACATCAAGAGCATCGAGTGTGTGGAGTACCCTGAGCTGGGCATGGAGGCTATATGGAAAATCCGCGTAGAGAACTTCCCAGCCTTCATCCTTGTTGATGATAAGGGCAACGATTTCTTCAAGCAATTCTGATGAGTTTGGAGTTGAGAGTTGAGAGTTGAGAGACAGTTTAAAGTTTAAAGTATAAAGAATAAAGTATAAAACAATGGAACAGAAAATCCCTTACAAGACCTACCTTTCAGAAAACGAGATACCAACAAAATGGTATAATGTGCGTGCAGACATGAAGACTAAGCCAGCACCATTGGTAAACCCTGGCACTGGCAAGCCTCTGACAATAGAGGAGATGAACCCTATCTTCTGCGAGGAGCTCAACAAGATGGAGCTCGACAACGACACCAAGTGGTTCGACATTCCTGAAGAGGTGCTTGAGTTCTACAAGATGTACCGTCCTTCACCTCTCACACGTGCTTACTTCCTTGAGAAGGCACTCGACACCCCTGCCCACATCTATTATAAGTTTGAGGGCAACAACACCTCTGGTTCTCACAAACTCAACTCTGCCATCGCTCAGGCTTACGTGGCTAAAAAGCAGGGACTGAAGGGTGTGACCACAGAGACTGGTGCTGGTCAGTGGGGCACAGCACTCAGTATGGCATGTGCCTTCCTCGGACTGGACTGTAACGTGTATATGGTAAAGTGTTCATACGAGCAGAAGCCATTCCGTCGTGAGGTGATGCGCACCTATGGCGCCAGCGTAACCCCATCGCCAAGCGAAACCACCGCTGTGGGCAGAAAGATTCTTGCTGAGCACCCTGGCACCACTGGTTCATTAGGTTGTGCTATCTCTGAGGCTGTAGAGGCTGCCGTCACGCATGAGGGCTACCGTTATGTGCTCGGCTCTGTGCTCAATCAGGTACTCATCCACCAGACCGTCATTGGTCTTGAGGTACAGGCAGCGCTGAAGAAACTCGGCGTCAAGGCTGATATGATTATAGGATGTGCTGGTGGTGGTTCTAACCTCGGCGGACTTGCTACCCCATTCATAGGCGAGATGCTTCGTGGCGAGGCTGACTATAAGATTATAGCCGTAGAGCCTGCTTCTTGTCCAAGCTTCACTCGTGGTAAGTTTGCTTACGACTTCTGCGACACTGGTAAGATATGTCCGCTTGCTAAAATGTACACACTCGGCAGCCAGTTCATTCCAAGTGCCAACCACGCTGGTGGCCTGCGTTTCCACGGTATGAGCCCTATCCTCTCACAGCTCTATCATGACGGACTCTTTGAGGCTCGCGCCGTAGAACAGACCTCTGTATTCGAGGCTGCTACCCTCTTTGCTCGCACTGAGGGCATACTCCCTGCGCCAGAGTCAAGTCACGCTATCCGTGCTACCATCGACGAGGCACTCAAGTGCAAGGAGACTGGCGAGGCTAAGAACATCGTGCTCGGACTCACAGGCACTGGTTACTTCGACCTCGTGGCATACGAAAAATATAATTCACACGAAATGAGCGACTACATACCTACTGACGAGGAACTGCAGGCTGCATTCGCTCAGCTTCCAAAGATTGGTTAGTTCTGGAGTTAAAGTTCTCAGGAGTTAAGGAGTTAAGGAGTTAAGGAGTTAAGACATTAGCGTTTCTTGCACAGAGTATTTGAGTGAGGCACTCTTGTATTGTCTTAACTACTGACTCCTAACATTCAACCTCTAACCTCTAACCTCAATAAAAAAAGCATGTCTCTCCTCATAAACATAGCACTTTTCCTCGTGGGCTTGTTGGCAATCATAAAAGGTGCCGACTGGCTCACTGACGGTGCCGCTTCCATAGCAGAGCGCTTTGGCATTCCCACTATCGTTGTGGGACTGACCATAGTGGCTATAGGCAGCAGCGCGCCAGAGTTTGTTGTCAGTACGGTGTCAGCCATTCAGGGCAATGTCGATATAGCGTTAGGCAACATCGTAGGCAGCAACATCTTCAACATTCTCGGCATCATGGGTATCACGGCACTGGTGCGCCCTATAGCAGTACAGAGGGCAAACGTGCGCTATGACCTGCCTTTTGCACTGCTGTCAAGCATCGCCGTTGCAGCCCCCACGCTGTTGCCCAACGGCTGTGGAGAGAGGGGCATAAGTCGTGCTGACGGCATACTGATGCTGTGCATCTTTGCCATCTTCCTCTCCTACACCCTTGCCATCGCCACAAGCCAGAAGAATAGCGAGCAGCAGCCTGCAAGAAAGGAAATCGTACTATGGAAGGCTGTAGCTGGTGTAATCATCGGACTTGCCTCCCTTATTCTCGGAGGCGACTGGCTCATTGACGGAGCCTCAGGCATAGCATCGTCCATGGGCATCAGCGAAAGCATCATAGCACTGACAATAGTGAGCATCGGCACCTCTGCACCTGAACTGGCAGCATCGGTGATGGCAGCCAAGAAGGGTGATACGGCTATGGCTTTGGGCAACATCGTTGGCAGCGTAGTCTTCAACGTGTTCTTCGTTCTGGGTACGGCAGCAACCATACAGCCACTCGGCGTGGGCGGCATATCAAGTGTCGACATCATCGTACTGCTTGTGTCATCACTCTTGCTATGGGTATTCTGCGCCTTTGGTAAACAGAACTACACCCTTACGCGTTCTGAGGGCTTCATCTTCACCCTCCTGATGATAGCCTACTACGTTTACCTTGTAATAAATGAAAGTAATATGTAATTATAAGGAGTTAAGGAGCTTTTGAGCTATCAGGAGTTAAGTAGTTAAGACATTACCAAGGACTAAGTGACAAAGGACAAGGTGACTAAAGGACAAATCAGTTGAGGTCTCAGCTATTGTCTTAACTCCTTAACTACTGACTACTGACTCCTAACCTCTAACCTCTCAACTCTCAACTCTAAACTATGCTCCTCTATCTCAACATAGCATACAACACCCAGTTTGGCAACGACCTCTACGTCAATATACGTCAGGCTGACGGCACCCTTCTCACGCAACGCATGACGCAATGCGGCAACGGACAGTGGCAGTTCACCTACCGCTTTGAGCCTAACGGTGCCGAGTATCTCGACTATTACTATTCTGAGCAGAAGGGCAACGAAGTCATTCACCACGAATGGACTCCCCACGCTCATCGCATAGCCATCAGCCAGCAGGGCGTTACGCAATATACCGCCTACGACACGTGGATTCACATTCCAGAAGACTCTTACCTCTACAGCTCTGCCTTCACGCAGTGCATCAACAGGCGCGCTCCGCGTCAGGCTTACCGTCGTCCTAACCCAGCCGTGCTGCGACTCAAGGTCAGGGCACCGCAGTTGCGTGGAGGCGAACGTCTGATACTCTGCGGAGGACATCCCGTACTGGGCGACTGGCATGTTGATCGTGGCATACCCTGCATCGAACAGGCACCCAACGAGTGGACGTGTGATATTGATACGGAATATACCGCAAACCAGAATCTCGACTTCAAGTTTGTTGCCGTGAAAGATGGCGACGAACTCAACCAGCCCATGTGGGAGACTGAAGACAACCGCTACATCCGCGTACCACAGTTGCGTCGTGGTGAGATTGAGGAGCATGAGATGTCACAGGCATTCTTTGAGATATATAATGTCAAGAAGGCTGGCACCCTCGTTCCCGTCTTCTCCCTACGCACAGAGGGCAGTTTCGGTGTGGGCGACTTCGGCGACCTCAAGCGCATGGTCGATTGGGTGGCATACACCAACCAGCGCATACTGCAGGTACTGCCTATCAACGACACCACGATGAGCCACACCTGGGGCGACTCCTACCCCTACTCCTGCATATCCATCTTTGCCCTCCATCCGCAGTATATCGACCTCAGGCAGTTGCCTGCCCTGAAGGACAAGAAGAAAGCTAAGGAGATGGAGTCACTGCGCAAACAGCTCAACCAGTTGCAGCGCATCGACTACGAACGCATGATACACGCCAAGGAGGAATACCTCCAGTTGCTCTTTGAGCAGGAAGGCAGCGCCACCTTGCGCAGCAAGGCGTTCAAGGAGTGGTTTGACGAAGAGCAGCACTGGCTCGTGCCCTACGCACAATACTGCTATCTGCGCGATAAGAACGGCACAGCCGACTTCACCCAGTGGCATGACCACAACACATGGAACGAAGAAGACCGTAGCATACTCTCCAACCCTCGCACCAAGGAATACTCACACGTTTCCTTCTTCTATTACGTGCAGTTCCTGCTGGCAGAGCAGATGAAGGGTGCTCACGAATATGCACGTTCCAAGAACATCATACTCAAGGGCGACATCCCCATCGGCGTGCAGCGACTGGGCTGCGACGTATGGCAGGAGCCCCGCTACTTCAACCTCAACGGTCAGGCAGGCGCACCGCCAGACGATTTCTCCGTCAACGGACAGAACTGGGGCTTCCCCACCTACAACTGGGATGAGATCTTGAAGGACGACTGCCAGTGGTGGGTGCGCCGATTCCAGAACATGCAGAAATACTTCGATGCCTACCGCATCGACCACGTACTCGGTTTCTTCCGCATCTGGGAGATACCCACCCACTCCGTACACGGACTGCTCGGGCAGTTCCAGCCAGCCCTCGGACTCCGTCCAGAGGAAGTAGAGGCATACGGCTTGGAGTTCAAGAAAGACCTCTTCACCCGTCCTTACATCACCCAGGAAGTGCTTCAGGCAGTCTTTGGCGACAATGCCGCCTTCGTCCGCGACCACTTCCTTGAGCCCTTCAAGGACGGCTACTACCTCATGAAACCCGAATACGACACCCAGCGCAAGGTCGAAGCGTGGTATAATGCGCAGAGCGCAGTTCTTCGCCAAGGCTCAGGCGAGCAGAGCTCGGAACAAGACGCTTCGCTGGTTCAAGGAGTTCAAGACGCTTCGCTAGTTCAAGGGGAATTGTCAATTGTCAATTGTCAATTATCAATTATCAATTGTCCATTATCAATTATCCGAGACGGTCTCTACACCCTCATCAGCGATGTGCTCTTCGTTCGTGACCATAAGAATCCTGAGCTTTATCATCCTCGCATCACGGCGCAGCACTCCTATGTCTTCAAGATGCTGCTCAACGACGGTGAGCGTCGCATCTTCAATCGTCTCTATGATGATTATTTCTATAAGCGCAACAATGACTTCTGGCAGCGCGAGGCAATGAAGAAACTGCCTAAGCTGATAGAAGCCACTGAGATGCTCGTCTGCGCAGAAGACCTCGGCATGATACCACCGTGCGTGCCTACCGTCATGAACGACCTCAGGATACTCTCCCTCGAGGTGCAGTCCATGCCTAAGGAGTATGGTCTGCAGTTTGGTTATCCAGACCGCTACCCTTACCGCAGTGTGTGCACCATAGACAGTCATGATATGCCTACCCTGCGCATGTGGTGGGATGAAGACGAAGTCAGGGCACAGCGCTATTACTCACAGATGCTCGGACGGCGTGATGAGGCGCCCCACCCTCTTCCAGCATGGCTGGCACGCGACATCATGCTGCGCAACCTCCAGTCAGGTTCCATGCTCTGCATCCTCTCGCTGCAAGACTGGCTCGCCATCAGCGACGAGCTCAAGCTCGCTGATGCCAGTGCCGAGCGCATCAATATTCCAGCCAATCCCCATCACTACTGGCGTTATCGCATGCATATCAACATCGACGACATGCTCAGCAACCACCGTTTCTGCGACGACGTTGCTGAAATGATAACGCAAAGCGGCAGATAATTAAAAAGGCGATACTCTCATCGAGTCTCACCTTTTAATTTGCGTATTTTTTGAAAGTCAGGAGCGCCTCTCTAAATCTTCTTTATTGGGTCACAGGTGAGCCCCACTCCGAGTTTCTTGAGAATCTTGCGGTCAACCTCAGAGAGCATCACGGTGGCATGAGCCTGACAGCCCTGGAACTCAGGCAGTTTCTCGAGTGCCTTGACGCAGGTGTCGTTGACCTGTGACAGCACTGAGAGTGCCACAAGCACCTCGTCGGTATGCAGTCGCGGATTCTTGCCCTGCAGGTACTCGACCTTCATCTTCTGTATCGGCTCTATCATGTTCTGAGGAATGAGTTTCAGGGAGTGGTCTATGCCTGCCAGATGCTTCATGGCATTGAGCAGCAATGCTGCGCAAGAGCCGAGCAGGTCGCTCGCCTCAGCAGTGATGATGGTGCCGTCCTCAAGTTCCATAGCGGCACTTGGTATGCCTCCGTTACGAGCCTTACGCTCTTTTGCGGCTACGGTAACCTTACGGTAGTCGGTGTTGATACCTGCCTGATTGAAGAGCAGCTGTATCTTCTGCACCTCAGCCTCGTTGCTGGCGCCGTTGGCGAACTTATTGGTAGCATCATAGTAACGGCGGATTATCTCATTCTTGGATGCCTCGCAGCACACCTCGTCGTCGCTGATGCAGAAGCCCACCATATTCACGCCCATATCGGTAGGCGACTTATAGGGGTTATGACCGTAGATGCCCTCAAACAGGGCGTTGAGCACTGGGAATATCTCGATGTCGCGGTTGTAGTTGATAGCCGTCTTGCCATACGCCTCAAGGTGGAAGGGGTCAATCATATTGACATCGTTGAGGTCTGCCGTGGCAGCCTCGTAGGCTATATTGACAGGGTGCTTCAATGGCAGTGACCACACTGGGAAGGTCTCAAACTTAGCGTAACCTGCCTCTATACCACGCTTATGCTCGTTATAGAGCTGTGACAGGCACACTGCCATCTTGCCTGAACCTGGTCCAGGAGCGGTGACTATGACGAGCGGACGCTCCGTTACGACATAGTCGTTCTTGCCGAAGCCCTCGTCAGAGGCTATGAGCTGCACGTTATGTGGATAGCCGTCTATAAGATAATGTACGTAAGACTTGATGCCCATACGTTCCAGACGCTTACGGAAGTCGTCGGCGGCATGCTGTCCGTTGTAGTGGGTGATGACCACCGAACCCACCATGAAGCCGCGCCCGATGAACTCGTCGCGCAGGCGCAGCACATCCTCGTCGTAGGTGATACCGAGGTCGGCACGCACTTTGTTGCGCTCTATATCCTCAGCGCTTATCACTATCACGATCTCTATCTGGTCGCTAATCTTGCTGAACATACGCAGTTTGGAGTCGGGCTGAAACCCTGGCAGCACGCGGCTGGCGTGATGGTCGTCAAAGAGTTTGCCGCCCAGTTCCAGGTACAGTTTGCCCTTGAACTTAGCTATACGTTCCTTAATGTGTTCAGACTGTATGCTGAGATACTTGTCGTTGTCAAATCCTATTTTCATTGGTTAATTGTTTTTTTGTTGGGAGTTAAAGGGAGTTAAGGAGCTTTTGAGCTATCAGGAGTTAAGGAGTTAAGTAGTTAAGACAATACCAAGGACTAAGTGACTAAGTACAAGGTACAAAGGACAAGGACTAAGGACAAAGGATTGTCAGCGAGTTACCAGTGAGGTCTCAGCTATTGTCTTAACTCCTTAACTACTGACTACTGCCTCCTTTAGCAAGTCGAGCTAAATCTTACCCTCACCCCAGCGCCAGCGAAGTCGGCGGACATGGGAGCAGCTACTTTCCTGATATCTACGGTGACCGCCTCAGCCTTGGCGTGCATGGCGAAGACGGCGCGGGCTATGCGACCTGCTACATGCTCGAGAAGGTTGCTGGGTTGCTGCATCTCCTGCTTCACTATATCGACGAGGGTGGCATAGTTGAGCGTATCACTGACGTCGTCGCTGGTGCATGCCTGCTCTAAAGGATAATCCACACAGAGGTTGACAACATAGTCGTTGCCTACCACCCTTTCCTGCTTATTCACACCATGAAAGGCATGCAGGCGCATATCCTTTATATATACCTGCCCCATGCTTATGCCTCGCCCTGACTGGCACCAAACGGATTGGCTGTCTTAGGGGCAGAGCCCTGAGGAACGTTGCCGAGATTGATCTTGCCAAACTCCTGCTCGTAGCGCATAATATTGTCTTGCAGCGCCATAGCGAGACGCTTGGCATGCTCTGGAGCCAGCACCACACGGCTGACCACCTGAGCCTTAGGTGTGCCAGGCAGTGTAGAAGCCAAATCGACTATAAACTCAGCGTGAGAGTGGGAAATGATAGCGAAATTGCTGTACACGCCCTTAGCCATATCCTGAGAGATATCTATCTGCAGCTGCTGTCCCTGTTGGTTGTTATTACTCATGTTTTGTTACGTTTTTGTTATGTATTTAGTTTTCAGCCTTATAAGTGGCAGTCCATTTTTTAACGTCGCAAAGTTAATGATTTTATTTCATAAATAGAAAAGGTGTAGTTGTATTTTTTTTGCAGTTTCTTAATAAAAATTAAAAGTAGATAGGCACTCTTCTTTTTTTCTTTATTTTTTGTAACTTTGTAGTCCAAAAACGATGCCATCGTGATGAAAATGAGGCTTATCATACTAATAATCAGCATACTTACCTTTATTCCCAATATCAACGCCAAGAGGTTTACGCTTGTCATTGACCCAGGACATGGAGGGCATGACGCTGGTGCGATAGGTGCTTTCTCGAAAGAGAAAGACATCAACCTGAAGACGGCACTCGCCCTTGGCAGGTATCTGGAGCGATACAGTCCTGACGTGAATGTTATCTTCACCAGAAAGACCGACGTTTTCGTGACGCTGCACGGAAGAGCCGACATAGCCAACAAGGCAAAGGCAGACCTCTTTATAAGCATACACACGAATGCTGCTCCGTCAAGACCATCGTCTATCAGAGGCATGGAGACCTACACCTTAGGTATGCACCGCGCAGCCGACAACCTGGCGGTGGCAAAGCGAGAGAATGAGGTGATACTGCAGGAGAAGGACTACAAGACCCGCTATCAGGGTTTTGACCCCAACAGCTCAGAGAGCTACATCATCTTTGAGTTTATGCAAGACAACAACATGCACAAGTCTGTTGACCTTGCCAAGTTTGTGCAGCATAACGTATGCTCCACCGCAGGGCGCCCCAACAAGGGCGTGAAGCAGGCTGGCTTCCTCGTATTGCGCGAGACATCGATGCCCAGCTGTCTGATAGAGTTGGGCTTCATCTCCACCCCGAGCGACGAGCAGCTGCTCAACGACGAGAGAAGGATAGACGACATAGCACGCGGCATATACCAGGCGTTCGCACAATACAAGAACAAATACGACAACAGTATCACGATACCCTATAAGCCTGAGGACATTGCCCCCATAGTGCCGAGCCGCTCAGACTTCAGGCAAGAGACTGCGTCACAGAGCAACCCCGAACCGCCGTCAGTGATGCAGCCCGAAACGGGCAGCAGGGCGCAGCAGGAGAGCATGGAGCCCCCTACCCCAGAACCCAAGAAGAAGGTGTCGAAGCACGTGCCAGTATTCAAGGTGCAGATATTCGCCGTTGACAGGAAGCTGCGCTCCAGCGATGCGCGTTTCAAGGGCAGGACAGACGCAGAGCACTATAAAGAGGGCGGCATGGTGAAATACACCATAGGCGAGTCAAACGACTACAACGAGATAAACCGCCTGAGAAAAGAACTCAACGCGCTCTTCCCTGGCTGTTTCGTAATAGCCTTCAAGGATGGCGACAAGATGAACATCAACGAGGCAATAAGGGAATTCAAACAGAATAGATGATGAGCTTTTGAGCTATCAGGAGTTAAGTAGTTAAGTAGTTAAGACAATACAAAGGACTAAGTGACAAAGGACTAAGTGACAAAGGACAAGGTACAAAGGACAAGGTATAAAGGACAATCAGTTGAGGTCTCAGCTATTGTCTTAACTCCTTAACTCCTTAACTCCTTAACTCCTCAAAAAAAAAAATATATGATATGAACAAGATATTCACCAAAGAGGTAAAAATAGCAATAGTGGCAATAGTGGCACTCGTTGCATTGTACTTCGGAATGAACTTTCTGAAGGGGCTGAGCGTATTCAGCGACACCTCAACCTACAAGATGACCTTCAGCAATCTGAAAGGATTGTCGAGGTCAACCCCGATATATGCCGACGGATACAAGGTTGGTACAGTGACAGATATCATCTACGACTATAAGACGAACGGCAATATCACCGTAGAGGCTGAGATAGACCCTGAGCTGCGCATTCCTGCTGGTTCTACAGCAAGCATAGAGAGCGACATCATGGGCAACATCAAGGTGACGCTGCTGCTTGCCAACAACATGCGTGAGTGCATTGAGCCAGGCGGCATCATACCTGGGGCAACGGAGAACAGCACCATGGCACAGATGCAGGCTATGATACCAGCCGTGCAGGCTATGCTGCCAAAGCTGGACAGCATAATGATATCACTCAACAAACTGCTTGCCGACCCAGCCATAGCAACCACCCTGCATAATGCGGCTACCGTATCGGCAAACCTGACCACGACAACGACAGAACTCAACACACTCCTCGCAACACTTAATAATAATGTGCCAGGAGTGATGGAGAAGGCTAACAATACCCTTGCCAACACTGAGACCCTCACAGCAAACCTCAACAAGGTGGATATAGAGGGCACCATGGCAAAGGTGAACAACACCCTGAACAACGTGGAGCGCATAACCACAGCCATCAACAACAGAGAGGGTACGCTGGGACTGCTCATATACGACAAAGGGCTTTACAATCATTTAAATACCACGCTTAGCGATGCCGACTCACTCGTTGTTGACCTGAAGGCACACCCTAAGCGCTATGTGCACTTCTCTGTATTCGGAAGGAAGGACAAGTAAAACTACCACGCAACTGACTACTATCATTCAGTGAAAGACTCTAAGGCTCTCTGGCAGTCATGTCAGGAGTACATACACAGAACCGTTGGACAGGAAGAATATTCCCGTCTGTTCTCCTATGTCGAGTTTGAAGCCTTCAAGGTTGCAACATCGACATTGGTGCTCCGTGTGCCCAGCAACTACATCTGTGAGGAGATAGAAAGCAAGCATCTCGACGTGCTGAGAGTGGCTATCGTCAACACCTTCGGCAAGATACGCCTTGACTGGAACATCATGCTGGTGGAGGCGGCAAAGGACAACAAGGGCAACAGACTCGTAGTGGAGAGTAACGATGACACGTTAACACCTGACCAAAGCATACTGACTGCTAAGGCACGAATAGAGAACAACCTGGGACAGGCACCAGGCACACCGCAGGAGAGCAAGTTGCCACAGATAGACTCGCAACTGAACCCCAACCAGACATTCCGCACATTCATTGAGGGCAAGAGCAACAAGCTATCACGCTCCGTAGGACTGGCAATAGCCGAGCATCCTAACAACACGCAGTTTAACCCGATGTTTATCTTCGGACCGTCAGGATGCGGCAAGACCCACCTCGTGAATGCCATAGGCAACCACTGCAAGAAGATATACCCCGAGAAGAGAATACTCTACGTAAGCGCCAGGACCTTCCAGCTGCAGTTTACCAACGCCACCCACAAGGGTCAGCAGAATGACTTCATAGCCTTCTACCAGACCATCGACATGCTCATTGTAGATGATATACAGGAATGGATGACAGCCACAAGGACACAGGATGCTTTCTTCTACATCTTCAACCACCTGTTTAAGAACGGCAAGCGACTGATAATGGTGAGCGACCGCACACCAGCCGAGATGGAGGGTATGAGCAAACGACTGCTCACACGTTTCTCATGCGGACTTATGGCTGAGATGCTCAAGCCAAACAAGCAGCTCTGTATCGACATACTTAATAAAAAGATCGCGCGCGACGGTCTGACACTACCAAAGGACGTGGTGGAATACATCGCCAAGGTTGCTGACGGCTCGGTAAGAGAACTGGAGGGCATCATCAACAGCCTTATGGCATATAGCGTGGTGTATAGTTCAAATATCGATATGGACCTGGTGGAGCGAGTAGTGAAACGTGCCATAAAGACTGACAACATCCCACTCACCGTGGATGACATACTCGAACATGTTTGTAGCTTCTATGGTGTTTCGCCCAATGACGTAAAGGGTAAGTCGCGCAAGCGCGAAGTGGTGGTTCCACGTCAGTTGTCTATGTACCTGGCAAAGAAATATACCAACATGCCAATATCACGTATCGGCAAACTGATAGGTTCGCGAGACCACAGCACAGTGCTTCACAGCATAGCGCTGATAGAAGAGACCATCAATACCAACAAGGCTTTTGCCAAGGAAGTGAAAGATATAGAACGCAACCTCGATATTAAGAAAAAGTGATTTAGGTCAACATATTTCTTAAAAAATATTAAATACCCCACTGAGGTGTTAATAAATGAAGTCGTATAGCGCATATGCCATTGCCATACGGCTTTTTTTTTATACCTTTGCATCAATTATTGAGCTTATTCAATAAAAATTGTGCACGCAAACAATAAATATGCAAAGGGCGCGTTACATAAACAGTCACACTAACGAATACAAGGAATTACTAACCAATGAGTTTGAAAAGAATACATCTGATTATTACAATAGCATTATTGACCCTCGTGTCGATACCTGCGCTTGCGCAAGATTTGCTTGCCCGTCAGGCACCTGTAGATCGTCGCATGCGCTCACTTGATACTCTCGCACTTCGCTCCGCCATAGAACGTGAGGAAGCCCGCACCCCTGCATCACAACTCTATGATGATTGGAACAATACTTACGCACACCGTGCAACAGAGTTACCAGACTCTTTCCGCATAAACCTTAAGCATTTCTGCATGCCATGCAAGAGCCGTGTCGTTACAAGTAACTTCGGCGCTCGCTGGGGAAGAGCACACAAAGGTCTTGACATAAAGGTTTATATCGGCGATACAATACGCGCTGCCTGGTCAGGAAAAGTACGCATCGTGAAATACGAAGGCGCTGGATATGGAAAATATGTCGTGATTCGTCATAACAACGGACTCGAAACAATATACGGACACATGAGTGCATGGCTGGTTGAGGAAAACCAGACCGTGAAGGCAGGACAGCCTATAGGACTTGGTGGCAACACGGGTCGCTCAACAGGCTCTCACCTTCACTTCGAAACCCGTCTCTGCGGTGTAGCACTCAACCCTGCAATTTTCTTTGACTTCCGCAATCAGGATGTAGTAGCCGACTACTACATGTTCCGCAAGTCAACCTATGAGCGTGAGGCTATCGCTGCCAATGCCCTCCGTGGCAAGATTGGTAATGGTGGATATAGCGCTTCCGATGTCAGAGGCGAGACAATGCCTGGCGGTGGTGCTGTAGCACAGCAGAGTGCACCAGCTAACCGTATGCAGAATGCAGAGATACGCTACCACAAGGTGGCTGCTGGCGAGACCCTTTACGGAATCGCAAAAAGACGCGGTCTGACTGTTGATGAGCTCTGCAAACTCAACCATCTATCAAAGGATGTCAAGGTTCGTCCAGGACAGTTGCTCCGTTACTCTTAAGTATTTGAAAAATCTCCTTTCATAATCATAAAACATAACTTTGCATTGGACCTGCTCAGACGTGAGTCTCGGCAGGTCTATTTTTTCAAAAAAACTTGATAATGGAAAAGATAACAAGTCTTCAAAATCCCAAGATAAAACATCTGCTGACACTGCAGCAAAAGGCATCGCTACGCAAGGAAGAACAGCTTTTCGTAGTAGAGGGACTGCGCGAACTGACCCACTGTATCAAGTCGGGTTATGAGATTGATTGCGTCTTCACAATATCATACGATGACTACCTGATAAACATTCAGGTGCCCTACCTCACTCTCTCGCCCACCATGCCCGCTGTCTATGAGGTGTCAGGCAAGGTTTATGAGAAGATAGCCTATCGTGGTTCTACTGAAGGTGTTATCGCCATAGTCAAGGCAAGACAACATACCCTCACAATGCTTGAGCAAACTCTCACTCATACAGGCAAGTCTAATCCTGTCTATGTGGTACTGGAAAGCGTGGAGAAGCCAGGCAACCTTGGTGCCATCTTGCGTAGTGCCGATGCAGCAGGAATAGACGGTGTGATAGTTTGTGACCCGCTTACCGACCTCTATAATCCCAACCTCATCCGCAGTTCCATTGGTGCCATATTCACTGTGCCAGTAGCCGTCTGTTCTTCTGAGGAGTGTATTGCCTTTCTCAAAGAACACAAAATACAAATCCTCACGGCTCAGCTGCAGGACTCCAATCTCTACTACGAGCAGGATATGACCAAGGCTACAGCCATTGTGATGGGTACGGAATCTACAGGACTCACTGACACATGGCGTAAGGCAGCCGATGCCCACATACGCATTCCTATGCTTGGCAAACTCGATTCACTCAATGTTTCCGTCTCTGCCGCCATACTTATGTATGAAGCGGTAAGGCAAAGGAACAAAAACGCGAAGCTCAATTGAGCCTCGCGTTTTATTGTTATCGTTAACGTTAACGTTCTTGCGCTCCAGTTGGTGCTCAGGCGCTTCGCGGAGCCCGTTCCCGTTTTTATTCCTTCGGCGCCTGACCTATCAGACTCATAAACTCATCCAGTTTTGGAGTGATGATAATCTGGGTGCGACGGTTCTTAGCCTTACCGCTTACAGTAGTGTTGTCGGCTATTGGGTTATACTCACCCCTACCGCCAGCTGTGAGACGCTTAGGATCTACGCCATACTTGTTCTGCAGAGCCTGTACCACACTTGAAGCACGCAGACAAGAGAGGTCCCAGTTGTTACGGATATTGGTCTGAGCGATAGGCACATCATCAGTGTTACCCTCAATCAGCACGTCGTAGTCCTTGTAGTCAGTAATAATCTTGGCAATCTTTGACAGCGTAGCATCAGCAGCATCGCTAATCTCGTAAGAACCACTCTTATAGAGCATATTGTCTGACAGAGAGATATATACCACACCCTTCAGCACCTGAACGTCAACATCCTTCAAATCCTCCTTTGACAGAGAACGTGTGAGGTTATTGGTCAGAACGAGGTTGAGCGAATCACTCTTTGATTTCACCTCTACCAAATGACGGATATACTTGTTTGACTCGTTTATCTGATCCACCAGTTTGGTGATATTCACATTATTAGAGTTGGAGTTTGCAAGACTCTTCTCAAGACTACTCTGCAGGGCAGCATTATTTCCCTCACACGCAGCCAACTGATCCATCAGGCTGGCAATACGTGCATTGGCAGCAGCCAGCTGTTCGCGTGCACCCTGATATGACTGCGTCAGAGACTTGTTTTCGTTTTGACAATTCTCCAAATCCTTCTTACTTGCGCAAGAGCTGATAGCGAGGCATCCAGCCACAACTACAGCGAAAAACAAAACTTTTTTCATAATTTCTTTTACTTTGTTTTTAGGTTCTTTATATTATAAAACCATCGTTGCAAAGGTAGGCATTTTCTTCCATTCTCCAAAGAAAGACAAAACAAAATCACCTACTTTAAGCATTTTTAGGGATTAGAACATCCACTTCATGCCTGCTATGAAGCAGCGTCCAGGCTGTCTGATGCTGACATAATCATAGTATTCCTTATTAAATATATTGGTAGCATTGACATAGAGTGAGTAATGGTGCGCATCCCACGACAGCCTGCCATCCATCAGAGCGTATGGAGCATTACCTGCCCCTACCCAGTCTTGCCATCGCCAGTTGAGCGACAGGTTGAGCCGCTTCCACACCCTACCATCAGCATTCAGCAACAGTTTATGACGCAGATAGTCCATAGCATACTTGCTTGAAATGACATCCACCTGATAATCAGACTTTTCACTGATATAGCTATACTTCACGCCAAACTTCCTCAGTGGACATCCTTCACCCCATATTTCGCGTGCCAGAAAGTCCACATCAGCCTCGTAGCCCACATTATCCAACTGAAAGTTTACAGAATGGAATATTTCGTCCGTAGTACCATTCTCTCTGTATTTCACCCAGTCTATCATGTCTGTCTTATGGCTGTAGAAGCCCTGTGCCTTAACCCTCAATCCGTTTGCTGTATATTCTACGCCTATCTGCACATCATTCGATTTCTCGGGCTTCAGGTCTTGGTTGCCTTCTATCCCCACTCCGCTATAATACAGGTCGGTAAATGTAGGCATCCTCAGCGCCATGTTCCATGACAGAAATAAATCCAATTTCCCGTTAACGTTCCCGTTCCCGTTAAATACGTTGTACTTCACATCCACTCCAGGGTATATCCTCCATTTCGTATCAAGTCCGTCGTTCATATTGGCAAGCAGACCCAGCGAAGCATTGAGACGGTTTATCCTTACGTCATGTTCAAAGAAGAGCGAGACGTTACATCGCTGGTCGCGATACTTATAATGACCATCCTCAGGCATTGGTTTTCCTAATTTACTACTCTTGATACGTTCATCACGCACCTCCACACCAAGAAGGGTTTTACCCAACAGCCAGTCTGTCCATGCGTTAAGCGAAGCACCCTTTGACTCCACACGATGAAAGTTCTCTCCTACAGGCGAGTCCTTATGCCATTGGTAGTGGTCATACCAACGATTGAAGAAAGTTGAAAGTTGAAAGTTGAAAGTTGAAAGCTTGAAGGTTGCGTTCAACGCTGCCATCCACCTCTCGTTGCTCTCCCACTGGTCTCGACTTGCCGCCCCATAGAAAGTGTTGGCTTCAAACGGTTTGTAGCTATAGCCAGCCTGCCAGTTAAGGCTCAATGATGAGTGTTGGGGTTTAAATGCACCCTGATAAAAAACTTTCGTAGAAGAGAATGCACTATTCTCCGTAGCGCCATCACTTCGAGTGTATCCTGCGCTGAGGGTATTGCTCACCGTCTTCGTGGTTATGCCAGCCCTGCCGTTCGCACCTACATAACCATACGAACCGCCATAAACATTAACAGAAGAATCAGTTATCGTAGCAAAGCGTATCGTAGAAGCGTCAGCTTCGTTTCGTAGCGTAAGCGTTTCGTACGAAGTCTGAGACTTCGTCACTATATTCACGGCACCGTTAAAGGCGCTCGTGCCATAGACGCGAGACGATGCTCCCTCTATTATCTCGATGCGCTCTATGTCGTCAGGAGAAACAGGGAAATCAGCCGAAAGATGTCCTGTGTGGGGCGAGGAAATGTTGACTCCGTTAAGAAGAATAGTGATTTGGTCAAAATTTCCTCCTCTTACTGAAATGTCCGTCTGAACACCAAAGCCACCGCGCTGACGGACATCCACGTCAGTGGCTAATTTCAATACGTCGTTAATAGTCTCTGCCGCTGCACGCTCTATATCGTCGCGCGTGATGACAGAGACAATCTTTGCCGCCTCCGACTGTGTCAAAGGCGCTCTGGAACCCATGACGACCACCTCGTCAAGTTTCAGTTCCTTGCGCTCGAGGCTGTCCTTAGCCATCTCTGCATTGGCACTCACGCTCTCTGCCTTGGCATGAGAGAGGGTGGCAACGCTGAGAGTGCCTATCAGAACCTCACGTCCAAGCACTGAGAACAGGCTGTAGCCATTTCTCGAAAAGTGCTTGAAGCGCAATGCCTTGTGGCGCATTCCAAATGTTGTCTTTTGCATTGTTTTTTGTAAATGATTTGATTAATGTGCCTATCCTTGTAAGCGGGCGCAAAATTACTAATAAATGCTGAAATATCAAAATATACAAAGAATAATTTGGGTATTTTACAAATAATCCGTAACTTTGCACGAATATGAAGAAGATTATTACACTTTCACTCGCCCTGCTCGCCACTATGGGAGCAAACGCCCAGAGCAAACTGAGCAGCGACATTACCAACATGCTTAACAGCGTAGAGCAGCAGATAGCTGAAGCCCAACAGCAAAACCGCAGCAACTCACTGGATCAGTCTGCTGTAAGTTCGTGTCCTGTTGACACGGCTGCAATACAGGAGAATCTGGTAGTCAGTTTTAATGCTGACGGCACAGTAAGAACCGTTGATGTTATTGCTACTCTGGCTGAGGGTGCCATCTGCCCCACTGCCATCCTGGAGGCAAGAGGCATCAAGGTGAAAGATCAGGTGCGTAAGTTCGTATTCCTTGAAGTTCCTACAGAGCAGTTGACATTCCTAGAGACGCTTGAGGAGTTCGTATCCCTCACCGAAAATCCTGTCTATCATCCCATGACCGACAAGTCACGTTCTGTGATTAACGTAAGTAACATAAACGGAATCGACTCCGAGTCCTACACCTTCGACATTCCTTATACAGGCAAAGGCGTAGTTGTCGGCATTGTTGACGCAGGAATAGACTATAATCACATCGCCTTTAAGGATAGCAAGGGTAATACCCGAGTAAAAAAGGTAGTTGACTACAAAAACAACGGCAGTGCCACCATTGCAACCACACCTGAGGCTATTGCCCAACTGACAACAGACGGAAATACAGACAAAGACAAGTCTCACGGCACACACGTCGCAAGTTGCGCTGTAGGCTCTATAATTGATGCTACTGTTGACTATGATGGCTCTTTAGTTGACTATGATGGCTCTTTACCGAACATTGTTGGCGCTGGCTCACGAAAGTTGGGCGGCATGGCTCCTGAAGCTGACATCGTGCTATGCGGCACATATAGCCTCACAGGTGAACATATAACCAAGAGCGTTGATGAGATTGTCAAGACAGCCAAAGAACTAAACGAGCCCTGTGTAATAAACTTCAGTTTCGGCACCACTGGCACCTCCATGTATGGTGGTTGGCATGACGGCTCTACTCAAACGAACAGTCTTATCAATGAATATGCCAATGAGGGTGTAATCTTCTGTATGTCAACGGCTAATGATGCCATAAACAACTGGACGGTTGACAAGACCATCCCCGCAGGTGGGGAACTGAAGTTTATTCCGAGAAAGGACATCGCTATTGCCAGCACTTCAAGAGCATATATTCCCCAACAGACAATACTAATCAATCTGCCTCAGTGTACAAATACACAAGCTTTGTCATACGAACTTGAGGCTGTCGATTCCATTACGGGAGCTGTGACCACACTGGCTGATACTCCACTAAGGAACACAAATGGTAACGCTATCATTCCATCAGTCACTTTCACTCAAAGCAGCTCTCACCATAATTGGGTAACGGGTACTCTGTCTCTCACTAAGTGTTATTTTGCTGACAACAGCAAGTTCCTCGTCATCAAGTTGAAGAACAAAACAGCTTCCGACCTGCGTGTGTATGCTATGTCAGGTCGCAAGGACAACTCCGGTGGTTATCTGGACAATCTGGCACATACCGATTTCCCTAACTACGAATATGATAAAGGCACTGCCGATATGAGCATAAATCATGCGTGCAGCGCAGATAACCTCATTTCTGTGGGTGCTTATACTATCGAGCCTAAAGTGAGGAGCTATAAGGGAACTTCATACTCATTAGCCCCTGGCAGCACCTTATACAAACAAATGGGCGGGCCGAACTCCACTGCAGGTTACTCAAGTTACGGCAGAGATGACTTTGGCAAGGCGCATCCTGACGTGATTGCTCCCGGCACATTCACTGTTGCGGCATATAGCCAATATGATACCAGCAAAGCAACAGCAGCAGATAAGAGTACATGGCAAGAGCAATATATCTGTGCATACCTTACCCAAAATGACAACAACTTCCTGTTCTACAGGAATCAGGGTACATCTATGGCTGCACCTATTGCTGCCGGTGTCATAGCCCTGTGGCTGCAGGCTTATCCGAAGTTGACCGCAGAAAATGTTCGCACGGTCATTCAGCAGACTTCACGCACATCTGTAAATGGTGAAGTTATTAACATTTCTGCAGGTAGTACCGACCAGAACCGCTTGCAACTCGGCAACGGACTTATTGATGCTGAAGCAGGCATGAAGTACATACTTGAAAACTTCGTCCCTACTGCTATCAGCGGTATTAGCGATGCCGAAACAGCAAACGCTAAAACTCTCAAGAAATTTATTAATGGCAAACTCGTAATTGAAAAGAACGGAAAACTCTACAACGCTGCGGGTCAGCAAGTGGGGTAATAAACTTGCTTTATTACTCCCGAGCGTAAGCAGTGTCAAGCATTGCTCAACGCTGCGGGTCAGCGAGTGGAGTAAAAGAAAAGTTCAAAAGTTCAAAGGTTTAAAAGTTCAAAGGTTTAAGGATAAAAAAGCGGTGCTTGGAGAATTTTCCAAGCACCGCTTTTCGTTAATTATCTTTGTTGTTCTGGTTGTCCTTGTTGTCTTTATTATCGTTTTCGTAGTGGCAAAGCCACGTATCGTAACAATCTATGATTGTGTATCGTAGGAACTGAAGGTTCCGTATCGTAGCGAAGCGTATCGTGATTTATTCAAATCTCCATAACCGGAACTTTCTCCACACCCAGTGATACACTCTGAATACGGGTTCCCATAACACCTCCGAAGGATAATCTTTCAGGAACTGGAAATTATGTCTCAGTCGCGCCACAGCGTATGATGCACCACGATAGTCCATCGAACCACTTGTCGTCTCTGCCCAGTTGTATCGCTCATCAAACTTTCCGAAGTTTCCTCCTATCATTATCTCCTCCAACAGTTTCCTACCCCTCTTCTCGTCAGGTCTGCACAGCATCCTCTCCTCAGGCATCGCAAACACCTCACGCATCACATACATCACAGCTCCAGCGAACTCCTTCAGTCCCAGCTTCGTTATCAGTTCTATAGTTGAAGGGTTCAAAGGGTTCAAGAGTTCAACGTTATCGTAGGCGCTTGCGCCGTATCGTAGCGAGCCATGCTCGCGTATCGTAGCAATCTCCGATTGCATTTCGTTGTCCCTGTTGTCTATGTTGTCTTTAATATCGTTTTCGTAGCAATCTCCGATTGCGTTTCGTAGCGTAGCGTTTCGTTTTCGTACGAAGTCTCCGTACTTCGTTATCACAAAATAGTAGTCCAGAAGCTGTCTCAGTCCTATTCCCTCTTCAAATATATGCTTGTATAGATGCAGCAACTGAAACACTACATTAAACTCCACCGACGGAATCTTATACCCATCATACTCAGCGTAAGCACTTTTTACTTCTTCCTTATTACTTATTACTTTTTGCGAAGCAAACCACCTCTGCAACACCCTGTTCCTAAAGGGATTATACAGCCACGTCGGTCTATAGTGCACCTCCACAGGCGTTGCCTTCAACACAGGGAAATCAAGGTTATGGTAATACACATACTCTCCCCTCTTCTTACTCAAACAGAACTCTATCACTGCCCGAACTGGGTGGTTCAAGTCGCTCGTTGCACTCGCTGGTTCAAACGCACTACGTGCTAGTTCAATGTTGTCTTTGTTGTCCTTGTTGTCTTTATTATATCCGTGTCCATCCGAGCCATCCGTGGTCTTCCCGTTCCCGTTAACGTTCCCGTTCCCGTTATCGTAGGTGCTTGCGCCGTATCGTAGCGAGCCATGCTCGCGTATCGTAGCAATCTCTGATTGCGTTTCGTTGGCGTTGCCTTTCGGCCAACACCACACATCTATATCCCCTGCCGACCTCAGCCCTTGGAGCCATTCAGGATAATAGGCGAAGTTGCCCTGTCCCTTCAGTATAACGCAGTCAAAGCCATTCTCCTCAAAGAATCGGCTGATCACTCGGCAGTCCTCTGATACCTTCACATTATGCTCTCGTATCTTCTCAGCCTTCACTGCCCATTGCCTGATTCTCTTGCCAGGAGGCATCTGCTCCTGAGGCAAACGCTCCACACCAGCAAACGCTATGCCTGCCAGCGACTGCTTCTTGCTCATCTCGTATATTTCCTCCCACTCCTCAGGAGTAGGCACCCGAGACAACGATTGGTGATTACCTATCGCCACCTGCAAGAGCTCAAAGAAAAGACTTTTATTCTCCACCTTTTAATATAGGTTCGTAATACGTACCTCTCAGGTTTTTCGGCACTTTACGATAGTTCAACTTATGGAATGGCACATTAGCAGTAAGATTCTCCCACCACTTCTCGTCAAATGGTCTGTCAATATGATCTCTCAACCATAACGCATGGTAGCTGTTTCCCTTCGGCATCTTTCTTATCATCTCAGGGTAACGCTTTGCTACATGTGAGAAGAACAGGTGAAATATATAGTATTCCACCGTACAGTTATAGTCATGCCAGTATGCATACAGCATATCCCTCACGTCTTTCAGTAAGGCATTGCCAGCCTCAGCGTGTATAAACCAGTTCGACATGCCCTCTACCCTGCCCTCTCTGTTGAAGTAGCGGTATATGAAGAGCTCGCTCTCCTGTATCTTCTGCCATGCCTGCCAGCATTTGCTATCTTTCACTCCCACCTCAGGCGAAGCCCATACTGTCGAGTCTATCCACGTTCCGCCGTACCTTATCAACAGTTCCAACCGCAGCATATCACTAAATAGAGCAGGAGGAATTATCCCTTTCCTGTATTTCCTGGTGACATACTCAGGCAGAGTCACATAATCTGTATAGTTCTGGGCATTCAACACTATTATATCCTCCCTTATGCTCGCTCTAAGACTCTCCAGACACACCTTCACCAACTCTGGTGCATTCTCCATCCCCTGCAGCCAGCAGAACCAAATGGGAGCCCCAGAAGGGGAGTTCAAGTCGCTACGCTGGTTCAAAAGGTTCAAGGCGCTCGCTGATGCTCGCTGGTTCAAGTCTTCGGCTGAAGCCTCAAGGCTCAAACGCTGCGCTGGTTCAGAATCTTTGCGTAGCTTCGAAGAAGCGCTTTGTTCTTTGCGTAGAGATGCTGACTGACTGTTGTCAGAGGGTATTGAGATATTATCTTGCGAAAGCTTGCTTTCAGCAAGATTATTATCGAGAGACACTGTAGAACCTTGGTTCTCAGCATCTCGTCTTTGCGAGAAATTATTATCGTTAGCGTTATCGTAGGCGCTTGCGCCGTATCGTAGCGAGCCATGCTCGCGTATCGTAGCAATCTCCGATTGCGTATCGTACTGGTTTACAAGTTCCTGATCAACAAGTTTCGTCACCACCGGATACACTGCTTTCAGGCTCCTTCCATGCAGTATGCACCTTATTATCTCCTTTATGCCGAGCCATAGCACACCCATCTTGGCGTATTGCCACACAAGGCGCATACCGCCAAACTGTCTGAATCGTGCTATCAGTCTGTCAAAGTCCTGCATAAATTTCATTCAATCTCTCCACATACTTTGTTGCAGAGAAGTTCTCTTGTATCGTCTTGCGCGCTTCATCGCTCATCTTGGCAAGTAATACTCTGTCATCATCCAGTTTCTTCAGAGCCTCGCAAATGCTTTCCACATCCTTTACCTTAACGAAGAGACCGTTCTCGCCGTCCTTCACCACTGTAGGTATCGAACCCACCTCCGTCACTACAGGTACAGCGCCATAGCTCATCGTCTCCAATAGCGACATCGGCAACCCCTCGAAATACGTCGGCATCACAAACACATCAAGCGAATCAAGGAACTCCCTCTTCGTCTCGCCTGATACCAAACCGCAATACTCGAAGTCATCTCCTAATGCCTCCTTGAATTTCGGCAAATACTCTCCCGTAGTCTGCTCCTTACCAGCAAACCTCACCTTAAATCCTCTGCCCTCCTCCTTGCATATCTTCAAAGCCTCCAACAGTTCCGTCATTCCCTTATTCGGCTCTATCCTACCCAAGTAGCCGAGGATGAGCGCTCTGCGCTGGTTCAAGGCACTTGCTTCGCAAGTTGGTTCAAGGCGCGCTTCGCGGAGCTCGTTCCCGTTATCGTAGGCGCCTGCGCCGTATCGTAGCGAGCCATGCTCGTGTATCGTAGTGGCACAGCCACGTATCGTAGCAATCTCCGATTGCATTTCGTTGCCCTTCGGAGCATCTGGACAATTTGGCAACACCTCTACCCTCTTGGCTCCAAACCTCTTTTCGAGTATTTCCTTCTCTCCCTCGCTCAGCACTATGAAAGGAACATCCCATGAGAACACCCATTTTAGTATTCTCTCCAACAGGAACGGTATCCTCGGCGCTGTAAGGAATAATCCCCCATGCACATGCACCACCATCTTATATCCCTTCTTCAGTGCGTAGTGCATAAACCACGGGTCGCGCAATATCGATGGTGCCGACAGCGGAAAACTATAATGAATTATTGTCTTCGTAGCAATCTTTGTTATAGTTCCCGTTCCCGTTAACGTTAAACGCCACTCTCCATAGCATCTCCAAATACGCCACAGTCTCTGCAATACGCCCCCACTCTCCTTATCCGTCTTTCCTATCTGAAAATGCTGATACTCTCTCTCCTTATTATTCTCTATAATAAACTGCACGACCGTGCTCACCCCACTCACATTCTGAGTAGGGTCAAGTGACGGAGCCGTTATTAGAATTCTTTTAGATGCCATTATTATTTCTATAATGCACTAAAAAGTTCATTTGTAGTTTCTTTTTCCGTATTAATCCGTTAAATCCATGGTCATCTGTTGTAGAGTATTCTGTCATTCTCTTTCATTTCCTCTTCCGAGAAGCGCCTTTTTATCAGCTTCGCTGGTACTCCACCAATGATGGAGTAAGGAGGGAATGACCTTGTTACAACTGAGCCAGCAGCAATCACACTACCATGCCCTATCGTCACCCCTTTCAGTATTGTAATATTAGCACCCGTCCACACATCGTCCTCTATCACTATCGGCTGATCATTCTCAGGAAGTTTTTCCGCATCCGAAACTTCCATCAGAAATTTACCTATTATATCGGTTCTGTGATCACCTGTTATTAGTGTCGAGTTCGGACCTATGCCTACATTATTGCCAATTATCAGCGGAGCCCTCGTACAAAATATCATTACACCTTTCTGTATGAGGCAGTTATCACCAATCGACATATTCTCTACACCTTTTATCGTTGATTGGGTTGGACGTATGTGAACATTCTTACCGCAATGTTTCATCTCTCTCTTCCATGCCCAATTCCACATCATATCCCACAAGTATGCGGGAGCCTGACTACTCTTTATAAGAATCTTTGAAATGCTCATATTCTGACTCTATTCTTGTTTTCGTTGCTTCTATTCTCGCCCTCTGCCTCCTTAGGTTATAGTCTGCATTCAGACACAGTGCTATCAACATACAGTATCCCATTCCCTTACCTGAGAGGAATGATGTATCCGCCGTCTGCTCTATGGCAAGACAGAATACCGTTATCCATGCCACCTTATAATATCTCATATCCACTATCCTGTTCATTTCCTGAAACCTTCGCTTCCAGAATGCGCAGAAGAAGAATATTCCCACCACTCCTATCTGTGCCAGCACAGGATAGAACGCATCAGCAAGGAACATCGGATTATCTGGTGTCAGTCCCCATATATCATCCATCTTATATTTATAATACAGAGGGGAATAAAAGTCTGCTGCTGCTGCACAACCGAACGAGCCCATGCCTGAACCTAATGGGAAATAATCCCATAATATCTGGCCGAATGCCACCTTATATGACTCAGGTCTCGCCGCTCGCTCTGCACCTTCCATGAATCCTGACACATAGTAGGCTTCAAACTTAAACCATGTAACATACAGCACCACAGCCATCAGCAAGGCAATAGATATAGCAGTCTTTGCCGACTTGAATTTCAGTCTGCTCTGCATGAAATATATTACGTATATGAAACATACCACCTCACCTAAAAACTTGAACTTCGGTGCCATCATTCCTGATAGCACTAATGCCGTAGCAATATATGTATTCTCCTTCGTTGGATCGGTAAACAGATACCACGCCATGCCTGTACACATGGCAAGCTGTCCAAGTACAGCGAATTCTGCATTCTCACCGCCTCTTGCCTCCGGGTGATATATAAACCATGCAATCATAGTGATAATCATACTATACAGCATCGTCATTTTCTGCTTTTTTGTAAACTGCGGATTCAATATCCATGTACAGTATATCACGGAGAAAGGTCGTATCCATTGTACCAGGTCACGTAATACCGCTTTTTGTATATTGGCACCAAACAGCAGACCATATACCGTGAAGAACGTAAGTATCACCAGAAACTGATAATACTCCTTTCTCGGACGCTTTACTATATACCTTGTATTGATCTTCGTAAACGTATATCCTATCAGAATCACGGTCATCACCTCATCCACCAGTCCCATGGACGGCAGTTCATTAAACGCAATACACGTAGGGAAATATACTATCCAGAATAATGTATAAAATTTTGCTATACCTCTCATTGTCTTCTAAGCCAAAGTTTCATTACAGGATCTACAATAGCCAGTCGTTCATCATCAGTCATTTCTATAATATCCCTCTCCATAAGCATTTTCTTATTCTTTATTACAGTATTCGGATTACCCAATCTATATCTTTCCCTGACACCTGCTGACGACAAACGTTGCTCATCATTGCATATAGCACGCAACATCTCACGCTGACTTGATGTCATTGACTCTATATCGTTCTGGAACATAGGTGTATTGATATTTATCAGTTGTTCAACCCCGCGCAGGAATAATTCTTCCGTTACCTCGTCCGTAGTCATATTCCATATAAAAAAACACAGTTGTTGAACATACCACGAATGACATTCTACTATGTCACATATCTTTGAGCTTATCTCCTCTGATATTCTTTTGCCAGTATTCTCAAATGAAGATACTATAAACGGAATCCAGTCTGCCTTGGAAATCTTCTTTAAGAACACAACCTGACCGAAACGATAAAACGGATTGCTGGAATTATTGAATATATTCAGCATCATGTGCCGCTTACTACCATACAGACAATATGTCGCAGATTCCTGTTTCTGCCATACTGAACGCATCTTAGCCTCCATATCCTTGTACTCCGGCAGTGATGCCAGCTGCTGAAACTCATCAATACATATTATAATCTTTATCCCCTTTTCCTTTGCAAGCAACTCTGGCAATTGTAATATCGACATTTTGTCTGTTTCCTGAGGTACATATTTCAAGTCAAATGCCAAGAAATCTGTAATCTGATCCTTTACCACAATCTGAGGAACCACGCCATTCAAGAATTTCTTCGCATCGCTTATCCATCGTTCCACCTTATTAGAAGTACACCCTATCACCTGACTGGCAAACGTTCTATAAAATTCTGCCTCCGTACTGATGGCAAATGCATCTATATGACATACCCTGATATCCTTACGCTCTTTGCACAGTTCCTTCATTGCCATCTTTACCAATGATGACTTTCCCCAACGGCGAGGAGACACTACCATAGTATTTATATGCGATGACAGCAGTTGCTTCAACAGAGCTCTATCCTCCACCCTATCAATAAAGTTTCTTTCAGTAGCCAGCGTACCAAACTGAAAAGGAGACATGTTATTACCCATTCTTTTTGCTTATTACTTTTATTTTACTTACCTTAAGGTAAGTTACCCAAAGGTAACTTTTTTTCTGTTCGCAAATTTACTAAATATTTTTCATATAGCAAAATATGTACTATTTTATCTTATATCTACGCCTCTTTATTCTGTTATTCAAGTAAAACACCCATTCTGGGATATAACTGCGAATGAGGTCTTTCCATGAGCAATGTCTTTTATCTCCCCACGACCCCATATAACGATGTATCGTATATGTATTTTTCGTTATATGCAGTTTTCCCGAGATCACATCTATTGGAGAGAAATATTCCGAAGGATAAACCTTTATCCCTTGCACCTCTTGAATCCCTTGAACATTCTTCAAACCCAACCTGCACAGTTCCTCAGTTGTGTAAGCCACAATGGTCTTACCCCAGGGAAACACAGGTGTTTCATACTCCAATTGTGCATACTTATCCAACATCGTTTTTATGAAAGGGTGCTCTTTCTCCATACCCAATCCTACTCCAGGATTCACAGCGAAAGCATATCGTGGAGCATATTTCTGTGGGTCATTCTCTCCATCAGGATTCAGTTCAAATCCCATAAAGTTTCCCTTGGCTATAATCTCATCCAGCGGACGAATCACCTCCACGTCCGTATCGAAATATACCCCACCATACTTATATAATATCCAGAACCTGGCATAGTCACTCACAAAGGCATACTTCTTCTGCCTATACGCCTCCGCAGTATATGGAATCATCTCCACATCAAATTCCATCACCTTATCACAGAATTCGTTCCCGTTATCGTTAACGTTCCCGTCCACATTTTCCACCCATTGCCATATTTCGTAGTCGGGCAGAAACTTCCTCCACGATGCTATACACCTCTGTGCCAGTTCTGGCAAAGGATTTCCCCCAAACCAACAATAATGTATTATCTTTGGTATCACTTCCTTATATATTTATTGTATGCACGAATAGCGAAATCATAAGGTAAACCCAGTAAACAGTATAGTTTAGCAGCCCATATACCTACGTGAGAACTTAGCCATATAAGCCTCTTTGATTTTTGCATCTGTTCGTCAGTCCTGCTATCTAACTTGTTAAGCAACTCTCTATTTTCTTCAGCATAACATTCTTCACTTTCCACTATCTCAAACGTAGTGGTTTCATCCATTTGTTGTATAGCAAATGGATCCACCTTACCATCTTCTGGTGCTTCGCAACAATCTCCTGAGCCATCAAATCCATAATTCTTCACCTTAGTAATAGCAGGCGTTATGGCATACTTATCATAAACAGCAAGATACGCACGCAAAGCTATATCAGACAACACTTTAAACCATTGATGTCCATAACTCCACTTATAGCATGCAGCCTCGACATACTCTCTTCTGCATGCATCTATCATCTTCCGATAAAGCCCCTTCTTTATCACATTTGGATATTCATTCAACAATCTGCCAGACCTCATATCCTCAAACATTTGTCTGTACTTCTCCTTCCAGAGGCCTAATCCCCAAGCAGCACAATTAATTTGTTGTCTGAAACAGCTTGCTCCTTCTGATAACTTCCAATCAACGGGATAACTATAGCCACATACAGCCATCACATTATCATCATCTTTATATTTCTCCAGACATTTATCCATATACTCTATGAAATTAGGAGAAACCTCTAAGTCATCTTGAAGACATATCCAGCATTCAGTCCTTTTCGCTATGTCTTCAATCAAATAATAACCGTTCCAAAGGGAACCATAATTGCGCTCGCGTACTATTATGTGAACTTCCTTAAATGCTGTTTTTAATTCTTCAGAACTTAAATATTGCAGTATTTTTTCTCTTCCACTTTTATATTTTTCAGCGGGGGCCTCATCTACTGCAACATACAATTCTGTATATTTTGCCCAAGAGTTAACAGTAAGACTTTCTATTAGTCTTACAAAATGCTCATACCTTGACAATGTAGGTATAACTATAGGTGCGTATATCATGCTTAACTATTATTAATAATGCATTCTACTTTTTTTTTTACGATCAAAATAACCAAATAAAGGTCTTTCTATACAACAGATACGTAATTGATCTATAAATGTACAGACTATATATATTGCAATAACGCTGATTAGGGAGTGGAAAAGAAAAGAATCAGTGTAATACTGGTTAGAAACATGTAATAAATCACCCCATAGCCACCGATGCATAGCATTACTATTTGCATGGATTAGTAACACACCAAAACAAGACTGCGCGATTATGTTTATCCATTTTGATTGTGAAATATTTAGGTTCTTAAAATACATGAACGAACTAATAGAAAGCATTACTGCAAATAAACTATTTGCATCTGAAACGAAATGCCAAGGAAGATTTTGACGACCCAAATGTCCATTTACAAAACACGACACCAAAATGCTTGCTATAGAAAGTATCACCATCATGCCCATTATCAATCCCCATCGCGCCTTCGGAAAAGGATTATATAAACGGATATATGACGATATATAATAGATTATGCAAAACCATACTATATAATTCATATTAACTTCACCTAATTTCAGTGTACTTATACCTGTATATATTGCCAAACTTAAAAAGACCAACAATTTATGTTGTTGTTGGGTCATATTATGAACTAAAATATTTAAAAATGGAATAAAGAGGTAAAACAAAATAAAGCACGAAGTAAAACCATGTGACACATCAAATAGTAATTGTATGTCACTATATAATTCTTTGATGGAAAGTTGTTCTATACCTGCTATTATCAATATCGCATTGATAACTACCATATAAAAAACCACTTCCAACAATAGTTTTATAAACTTACGGAAGGATATCTCGCGTTCACACATAAAATAGCCAGTGATTAGTACGAAACAGTTAATTCCGACCTTGCCCCATGCTCCAAAGATATAATAATAGAGGCTCCTAAACGACGTTGGATTTTCACTCGCTATTTCTAAGACTCCCGAATTAACCACATAGTGATGTGCAACTATCAAGAGCATCACTATAATGCGGTAAAGCTCAAGATTGGAGTTTCTCACCGCTTTTATATCATTTCTTTGCATATCTCTCATAAAGATTTCGACATAAAAATTGAATCTGAACTTTCAATCTCTATCGGTGAAAAACCATTTCTTGAATATGCCGATTGTGCTATCGTGTTATCTTTGCTAACTTCCAGTCTTATTTCAGTAAAACCTTTTTGTCTCACGTCTAACTCCACTCTATTAAGCATGGTTGCGAACAATTTCATCTTACGGTATTCAGGAGAAACATATACATGGGGTATATAAGCAAAATCTGCTCCTTGTCCATTCGCATAATATGCTATCATTCCTACCATTTCACCATTGTCACGAGAAACACAAAAATCCGCATTGTCATGAAGTTTGGAAGCAAAAGCATGAAGTTTATTTTCATCTTTCAATGATGGGAAAGCTTCATCTGCCTGAAATCGCATATATGCTGTCAATTCCTCAAGAGATATTTGTTCTAATTGACAGGTAATATTATTTAACATTGCTACTTCTCTACCTTGATTTTTACATATCTGTCCATATTCTCTATGATGTCATTCATCTGCTCTGCACTATCATATTTCAACAGTAGTTCACCTACGCAATCTTGGGCATCACGATATTTATGAACGGGATCACCTGGTTTTATGTCAGTTACAAAGTCTATAAGGTTATTCTTTCTGAACTCCTCGTCGTACTCTATACCTGCATATTTGCCTGTTTCATTAGCATGAGCCATATAGTTAGACCAATAACCCTTGACAGGAGCCATCTTCAAGTCAGAGCAGTCTTCACCTAATGCAGCCTTGATAACATAAGGGACCATATCGACGCCTGTTGCCAAAGCTGTTATCTGAGGAATGAGACTGCCACCACTACGAGCACCAAGTTCGAGAATATATACTTTACCATCTTCTCCATAGATAGCCTCTACATTATAGGCTGTTGATTTCATGCCAAGACTGGTAATCAGTCGTTGCAGGTCTGCGGCTAACGTATCTATAACCTCCTGTGGCATTACTGTTGGCCAACATTCACCCAAAGGTGCGAAATCTTTATCTACCTTTGTGCTATAAAATTCGTTGCCAAGACAATGAAATACCAACTTCCCATCTACAGAGAATGCATCACCCGAGATTTGAGGACCTTTCTTCACAATGAACTCTTCTATCAGGAATATCTTATCACGTGAATAGGACAATGCATCCTCCACAAATGCCTTCAACTGTGACTTGTCGGTCATCTTATTGATACCTTTGCTACCAGAAGAATCAACAGGTTTTACCATTACAGGCAAACGAAAATTATCAATGTCTGCTTCTGCTTCTTCGTATGTTCTATAACTCTTGGCCTTAGGCACATTGAAACCATGCTCTGTGAGATACTTTCGGAAAAGATGCTTCTTGCTCAGAATCTCAACCGATATATATGGGCTAGTAGGCAAACCTAATTTCTCACTGACATATGCTGCTGTTGGCGCGGCTGGATCTGAAGCGTATGCCACTATACCATCAACTTTAAGTTCTTTAGCCAAGGCTAATACAGCCTCTTTATCAGTAGTACTCACATTATAGTATTCATGTGCATACTTATGTCCTGGATTTTCTGGCAGATAATCACAGGTGATGACATAGTAGCCCATTTCTCTTGCTGCCTTGATGGCATACGTCTGGTATATACTGCCACCAAGCATTAGTACTCTTTTCATTAATTATTTCTATTTTTGTTAATCCTATTTGGATGGTTTGCCACCCATTTTGACTCTATTACCTCTTCAGAGTATTTTTTTATGACCACATTTTCCGTCAATACTTTACTTGTGCTACAATCTGGCATATCATATTTTTGTATTGTACATGCACCTACCAAACATTTATTACCTATATGAACAACGTCAAAAACAGTAGCATTTATACCTATAAACGTTTGTTTTCCAACATATGCTGATCCCATTATGGTAGATCTTGCACCTAAAAAACAATGATCATCGATTTTTGTGTAATCTCCAACGAAACATAAATCGCTGACTATGACATTATTACCTATAACTGATTCTTCCTGTATAACCGCATAATCCATTATCCAACAGTTCTCGCCAATACTGCCTCTAACTGATGCTAAAGGTGAAATTATTTTAGCAAACTGCCATCCTCCACGTTTCAATCGTTCATATAACCTACATCGATCACCATTCAGATGATTCCAAAACAATGCAACATACAATTGGCATCGTTTTTTATCAATATGATTTTCAAGGTTTTCTATTGCCCAAACTGGTTTCCCAAGAAATTTTTCACTCTTAATATATTCTCTATCAACAGCATACCCAACAATATTGAATAAATCATAACGTTCGACAAACTGCGTAATACGGTCAGCAGTTTCATTTATTCCTATAATGCATAAATCCCTTTTACCTATTTGGGATACAGCATCAATTCCTGGGGGGGGCATCTTTTTCATGCTTACAAACTATTTACAAATTCTGTTATTCTACGTACGCCCTCCTTTATTATTTCCTCATCAAGGGTGAAGGCTATTCTGATATAGTTATCGCAACACTGACCATAAGTAACCCCTGGCACAACTGCGACATGAGCACCACGAAGAAGGGCATAGCAGAAATCTATTGAGTTCATACCCGTTTTGGAAACATCTACCATCATATAGAAGGTTGCCTCAGGTGCCTTGACATTGAACTTCTCAATGTTGCTTAAGCCTTCAAAGAGTATATTTCTACGTTTGGTGAAAATATTCACCATGTCTTTAGAATAATCTTCTTCACTGTCCAAAGCCCTAATGGCGGCATGCTGAGAGGGTAAGGGTGCACAGGCACATACGTTTTCCTGTAATTTGGTCATAGCTGCAATGACCTCCTCTGGAGCAAGAACATAGCCAATACGATAGCCTGTCATACAAAACTCCTTTGAAAGAGAATTTATCAGGATAGTACGTTCACGCATGCCGTCAATAGCCACAATACTCCTGAAAGGTTTGTTGTCATAAATCAAACACTTATATACCTCATCGCTGATAACAACCAAGTCATATTTTTTTGCTAATACAGCTATACCCTCTATCTTGTCCTGAGGAATAATCCTACCTGAAGGATTAGATGGGGTATTAATCATTATAGCTCGCGTCTTTGGTGTGATAGCTTTCTCTATTTCTGACACATCAAAAGACAGGTCTGTTCGCTCCGGTCTATCCACTATAATCGGTTCTGCATGACACATGCGCACCATCTGGGCATAATTAACATAATATGGTGCTGGCATAATAACTTCATCACCAGGATTTAATATGGAAAGGAGTGCCAAATAGAGGCCCTCCATAGCTCCCACGGTCACAATAATTTCAGTTTCAGGATTATAGTCGAAACCGTCCTTACGCACATAATATTTACTAATGGTTTGACGCAAAGCCAATAGTCCCGCATTCTGTGAATAACGGGTTTTGCCCTCTTGAATAGCAGCACAAGCTGCATCTTTGATAGCCTGATGTGGTTGCACATCGGGATCGCCCAACGTGAAATCTATCACATCGTCATATTTCTTGGCCTCATTAAAGAGGCTGCGTACCAATGACAGCTCTATTTTATTGGCAATTACTGATGTTAGTATCATCTTTTACTTCCTGACAATGCTATTTATAACACGTTCTATATCTTCATCACTCAATGCATGGTGCATAGGCAGGCAGATAACCTGCTCTGCCATTCTTGTTGCCACTGGCAGGTTTTCCTTTGTAGCACTTTCTAATCCTCTGTATGTAGAGAAATCACTGATAAGTGGATAGAAGTATCTGCGTCCTAGAACCCCCTGCTCTTTCATCTTAAAATAGAGTTCGTCACGAGTCATGCCATATTTCTTTGCATCCACAAAGATTGGGAAATAACTATAGTTGTGTTTTACTCCTGGCAAGTCATTCCAATATTCTATACCTTCTACATTTTCTAATGCCTCTCTATACTTCATGGCTACCAGATGGCGCGCCTCTATAGCTGCATCAACCTGCTTAAGGTTGAGCAATCCGTATGCACTACGCATTTCGTCCATCTTTGAGTTTATGCCTGGAGCAACAACTTCTGTCTCACCAGCAAAGCCAAAGTTCTTCAGATAATCTATGCGCTGCTTGGTCTTAGCATCATGCATCACCATAGCACCACCTTCAATAGTGTTATAGACCTTGGTGGCATGGAAACTCAGCGTACTCATATCACCTGCGTTCAATATGCTCTCGCCGTTTACTTCTACGCCAAAGGCATGGGCAGCATCATATATAACCTTCAAACCATATTTGTCAGCTATGTCTTGAATAGCTTTTATATTGCATGGTTTACCATATACATGAACTGGCATTATAGCAGTGGTCTTAGGTGTAATTGCAGCCTCTATCTTATTGGGGTCTATACATCCAGTCTCCCACTCTATATCCACGAATACTGGTTTGATCCCGTTCCACCACAGAGCATGGGTTGTTGCCACGAAACTATATGGAGTGGTAATTACCTCACCTGTTATACGTAGCGCCTGCAAGGCTGTTATCAATGGCAATGTACCATTAGTGAAGAGGCTGACATAAGGTACTTTCAAGTACTCTGCCAAAGCCTTCTCCAATTGCTGATGAAATGAACCGTTATTTGTTATCCACTTGCTGTCCCATATCTCTTTGAGCTTTTCATGAAACTCATCTAGGTTGGGCAACAGAGGTGAAGTCACTGTTATTATACTATTCTTCTCACTCATAATTATCTGATTTTTCTACAAATGTAATTATTATATACCTAATATACAAGGAAATAGGACTTTTTCCGTCAAAATAACATCCATTTTCAGGACTTTTTCCATGAAAATCACCCTCATTTTGGGGACTTTTTCCGTTTCCTTCCCCTTGCTTAGCCTCCACCTGCGGAAGCTATGCTTCTATACGCAGAAGCTATGCCTCTGCATGCAGAAGTAATGCTTCTGCAGACCAATCCGGGTCGGATTGGTTGATAAAGGCAATGCTTTCATCTCTTAGTAATAAGATATTATACATAAAAGTTATGCTATAACTCTACACCTCTACACTTTTACACTCAAGACATTATATTTCAGCTATTTAAGTGCGTGTATAGCTACTTGTGACTCTACACCAACTCTTCACTCTTAGTGTAGAGCTGTGTAGAGTTGTTACAACTCTACACACCATTTATACTATTGCTATTCAAGAGATTAAACCCTCTTGTGTAGAGGTGTAGAGTTATTCGTCATTTTTATGGAGAAGATTTATATGGTAACGCTGACCTCCATTGGCGCGTTTTCGCTCATAGCCCAATTCCTTTAGTGTTTTGCCCATGCGGATCTTACCGCTGTCAGTCACCGAGACCTTGGGGAAACTCTTGCTTATCGTAAGCATTATCTCCTCCATACTCATCCAAGGAGCGTCCTCAGGAGTGTCCTCAGGTTTGGCAAAGAGCATGCTGACCATCGTGGCGAAGTCGCGAGCCTTCTGGAATCTCTGGTTATACTCTATCAGCTTGTCGGTCTCCTTATCGGTAAACCAATAGCGAGTTTTCTGCCTGAGCAGTTCCAGAGCCTGAGCGAATATCTGGTCGTGGTTTATGGTGCCCTTGTTGTCTATCTGGTCTGCCTTTACGCATACGAACCGGCGCGAGCCAGTAGGGTCAACGAGTGGGTGCTCATTGTTAGTGGTGGCTATGAATGAGGCATAGCGCTTGCGTTGCTCCTCCACCTGTCCGTATGGCTTGCGCATCTTTACGTCGTGCTTCGAGAGCAGATATTTCAGTATTGGCTGTTGGGCATCTGTTATCACGAACTCGTCGAGGTTTATCAGGGCATACGAGGACAGACCGTTATATATATCGGTATCGTTCTTCATGCGCAGGCGGTCGTTGAAATAAGCCTGCAGGCATTCCGGCAACAGTCTGCGACAGAAGGTGGTCTTGCCCGATCCCTGCCTGCCTATCAGCAAGGGCACTATGGCATTGCCGTGCCTGGCATCACTCCCCTTCCACTGAGCCACCATCGAGAGCAGCCACATACGGAAACTCTTCTCCCAATGCGGAGCATCCGTCTTCACCCTCCGAGCCAGTGGCGTGATGCGGTCCTTTCCATCCCATTTGGGCAAGTGCGACAGATACTCATATATAGGGTCGTAGGTGGGTATGAGGTCACTCTCTATGTAGCGCTTTATGTCCCTGTCCCACGAGTTGATGCCCGCCTCCAGTGCTTTCTGCGTCATTCTGTTCCTCACCTCCTTGGTCAGGGGCTGGAAACTGAACATCAGTCCCAGCTGCTTATACTCCACCGTACCTATCATCACGTCCCTACGCAACTCATAGTGCTCCCTCAGATAGGCTTTCGTGCGATAAGCTATGATGGCAGACCTCGGCATATACTTCATCGGATTCACCCTCATCTGCTTCGCCATATACACCGTATCAAACACCGTCGTTATCGTATCCCAGTCATGATGCAGCATCGGGGTGAACCTCGCCCTGCGCATGGCGAACTCCACAGGCAGTCCCATCTCGCAACAGCCCTTAGCCAGCGACTGCAGCACGGCATTCTCATACTCCTGCTCATCCTCCCCCATCAGGTCGCGATGCTTCTCCAACACAGCCTGCAGGCAGTGATGAAACCTTATCATCATGTCGTCGTTCTCACTCTTGCCTGGTATTCTGTCAATGCTTTTCATTAATTCACATTTACCATTTTCTATGCCACAGTCCATATAGAATCTTATGAGCGATTGCTATAATCGTAGCATTACCTGTCATAATTAACATCTTCTGAATCTTATCCGACTTCTTTTGAACCTTTGAAGACTTCAATGCCTCCAACAATACCTTATTACCAATCAGCTGTTTTTTTATTAATTTGATAGATTCATATATTGAAGGATGTCCCTTGGTGCAATACAGATTTTTCAAGAAAGAGAAACACAAATTGGTGTAATCCCTATCTCGTTCTATACTGACTTGCATGTCGGAGCGCCCTATTCGTTGTCTTAAGAAAGATAGCAGTTCTATTGATTCTAATGTAAACTGCATGTGTGTAGGATCATATTTACCGCTAAGCCCTTCGTTACTCAGCCCGTCATTGGAATAACTTTTATAACAATATCCACAATCTTCGATTATAGCTATTTGATTTATGTATTTATAGTATATAAGGATAAACGTCCAATCTTCACCTTTAGAAAATCTTGTATCAAACCTTATAGCATTATTTTCTATAATCTCTTTCTTGAATATTTTCGCCCAACAAGTTTTTTCATTTTCAACATACCCCAAGTAATGTTTAAAATCAATACTTTTATTGTCTAGTAAAGTTTTGTTTATTTTATGAGGAAGTTCCTCTTTTCCATTGAATACAAGGAAACCACCTAATCCAAAATCTGCATTCGTTTCTTTTACCGCCTTATACAAAGAACTCATGAAATACGGCTTTACAGAATCGTCTGGATCCACAAACACGATCCATTCACCCTCAGCCTTTTCTAATCCAAGATTTCTGGCAGAGCTCACTCCCCCATTATCCTTGCGAAAAGCCTTGAAGCGACTATCCCTCTCCACTATTTCCTCAAGAATACTATCTTGAGAACTGTCACCATCATTTATAAAAATGGCTTCATAATCATCAAAATCCTGATGTAGCAAGCAATCAGCTAATGCATTAAGATCTTTCGATGCATTATAGCATGGGATAATGACTGAAACTGATACTTTATAACGGTTCATCATCTTTCGTTCTTAAATATTATAGCCCAGGCTTTGTAATTGTTCCATGACAAACTTCATTCTTATAGACCAATCACCATGCTTTAAAGCCATCATTCGGTTTTTATCCACCAGTTCTTGATATGATTCTATATCACTGAGTATCTCTTGTATCTTCTGGTAGGTTCGTTTATTCTTCTCTTCCTGGCTGTGGCATTCATCAAAATGTAGGTCTATGACAGGATTATACCCTATTATATCTACTAACTCTTTAGGAGCACGACCTATTACAACGCATCCAGACAGCAGACACTCCCAATAACGCTGAGTAAGAGTATCGATATCGCCAGCCTCCTCTGGATTTGTATCTAAACGTGTCAAACACATATTTATCCTTGAGTCTGCCAAGGCATCAATCAGTTTCTCCCTCGTATTCAGTATCTCCCCATTGCCATTACTCAGTATGCTCAAGCCTCCTTCAAACGTAGAAGAATCTATCGCCCTACTACATCTGCCATATTCCAAATAATCGTATCGACGCTCTTTTAATGGCCTTCCTGCTTTATAAACCTCTGTATCGATTGCCTCTGGACACCATATTACATTCATCTCCGGGAATCGAGCCTTTATCTTATCAACCGTCTGTGATGACGTAAAAAAAGCCGTTTTTATTTCATACCTTTTCAACCACTTACAAACCTTCTCAAAATCCTGTGGCCATACATCCCAAAAGAATGGTATCACCTCATAGAAAGCATAATCAGGGAATGCATCAAAATACAGAGAAACAGGCTCTACAAACCTAAGCCTTGCCTCATTATGAGAATTGACAATTGAGAATTGACAATTGACACTTTTACACCAATCAGGCAATTCATACCGAAACGCCAGACCATGCAACCAGCGAGGTGGATAGTGAGCAGGCGCCACCTGTCCCCCTAACTTCACCCATGCCTCATAAGGAGCACTCTTGAAGTTTACGAAATGTTTATGTATATATGGCGCTACTGCCTTAATAGTTTTCATTTATATTCCCATTATGGAACGCTCTGTAAGAAATTGTTTTATTTCTTCTTCTGTGGGCGGATTTGGTATTAAAAAATCTACACTCTCACTGTAATCTATGTCATCAAAGTAACTTAGTTGGGAACGGAACATTTTTTCAGAATACAACTCTCCGAACAGTTTTGTTGCTTCTTTGGATATTTCCTCTATTGTAAAATGATTCTGTAACAAGAAATATAAATCCACGTAGTCTTTCCATTTAGATCGTCTGCCAAGAGCATATGCTTTCATGGCAGCAAGCTGAAGTAATTCTTCTTGCTTACCATTAAGAATTTCGCTATACATACTTCTTTAGAACAAGAGAAAAGAAATGATAAATCTCTGGATAATAATTACCTTTTTGACGTCCCTTAGCAGAAAAGAACACCTCCGCTACACGTTTTCCACCAAGAGCTTTGATAAGATCACGATAGTCATTCAAAGTTCCATCATTAAGTATTCGTTCTACCAACAAATCATCACTTATGTTTTGTTTTTCCGATTCTGGTGTGTACCAAAAAAGACTTTTGTTTTTATCTATAATTTGTTGACGTGACATGTAGTTTGCTTTTTAATTGTTCTACAAATTTACGCAGTTTTTCCCCCCACAACTTTTACTCTCTTTTATTCTCTTTTATTCTTCTTTATTCTCTTTTATTCTTCTTTACTCTGCAAAGTTACAGTTTTTCCTTCGTATTCCAAAATTATTATAAGATTTTAGGAAACCATCCCAAAATTTCATCACCTCCTCAATCACTGGTGCCATATCATAATACTTATATTGTGCTAAACGACCGCCGAAAATTACATTTTTTTCCTTCTTCGCAAGTTCTCTATAGGCTTCTGCCAATTTATTATTTCGTTCGTCATTAACGGGATAGTATGGTTCCATCCCCTCTTTGTATTCTGTGGAGTATTCCTCGCTAACCACAGTTTTAGGCCAGTCATACACCTCTTGGCCAAACATCTCAAAATGCTTGTGCTCTATAACTCTTGTATATGGCACATCATGGCTGGTATAGTTCACGACTGCATTTCCCTGATAGTTTGGCATATCCTCCACTCTGGTCTTGAAACTGACAGTCCTCCAGTCAAGCCTGCCTAATTTATAGTCGAAGTATTCATCAAGGGCACCTGTATATACAAGGTTATCAGCATAATTTTTCCATTCCCTGTATTCTGACTGAAAGAAATCTGTTCCTGTCTTACATTCTATATCGGATAACAGACCTTCTATCAGCTTATTGTATCCACCTATAGGAATACCTTGGTATCTGTCATTAAAATAGTTATTGTCAAACACCAGGCGAACAGGCAGACGCTTTATGATGAAAGCTGGCAAGTCATTACACTTTCTACCCCACTGCTTCTCTGTATAGTCCTTGATTAGCTTAGTGTAAATATCCTTACCCACAAGCGACATTGCCTGCTCTTCAAGATTCTTTGGCTCACCCTTAAATTTCTGTTCCTCTATCCTTGCCTGTGCTTCTGCAGGGGTATGGACATCACTCCACATCTTGTTAAATGTGTTCATGTTGAAAGGCAGGTTATATAACTCGCCCTTATAGTTTGCTACTGGACAGTTGGTATAGCGATTAAACTCCACTATGGAGTTTACGAAATCCCACACCTCCTTGTTACTCGTATGGAATATGTGTGCTCCGTATTTATGGACGTTTATCCCCTCCATCTTTTCGCAATACACGTTGCCACCAAGATGAGGACGCTTGTCAATCACCAGACACCTCTTCCCTGCCTTCTTGGCAAAATATGCAAATGTAGCTCCATACAGTCCTGAGCCAACTATTAAGTAGTCGTAGTGCCTCATATATCTCTTAAGTTTTCATTGATTTTTTTGAAATCTCCCAGAGCCTTCCACCCTATCTTAAAGATGCGTTTCATATTGATAGAGTTGACTCCTCCCTGTCGTGGGCGGAAGGTTATCTCGTAGAACTTTATCTTATAATGCCACTTAACGGCTATGGCACTGATTGCGACATTACAGAGGAAATAATCCTGTGGAATAACATCCATTATAGCCTTCAACTTGTCTTTATGCATTAGACGGAAAGGAGTATTGGCATCTGTTACCCACTCATGGAACATCAGCCATACCACAAGGCGTAGTACCTTTGTTACAAATACACGACTGGCACCATCCTCTCTACCTTTACGATAGCCAATCTGAAAATCATAATCATGCCTGTGCTCAAACATCTGCCAGAATTCTTCTGGATTAGTCTGACCATCAGAGTCGGTCTGAAAAATGTAATCTGCCCCATTTTCTATCGCATGACGATAAAGATACAATACAGTCTGACCATGTCCGCCATTCGGTTTGTCTATAGGCTCAAAATATTTCAGGTCTTCTTCTTCCTTTAGGCGACGCATAACCTCGCCAGTATCATCCTTGCTGCCATCATTAGCTATTGCTAATACAGCCTCACAATCATCAGTCTGGTTTATCTTCTCTATGACAGGATACCACTGATGTACAGTTTCCTTTATGTTCTCCGACTCGTTATAAGCAGGCATTACGAAATAAAACTTTTCCATTCTATGTATGTATTATTATTATTTCTTCTCTCTAAAGGTCACAAACTTATTAATCAGGAATTGGAAACCTACCACTAAGACTATTGAGGCGAGTTTTGTTATCATTTCATTGATATGCAATTTATCTATGCCTACCCAAAGTATAAGGTTACTTAACAATAGTCCACACAATCCAACAGTCAGGAATATTGCAAAACGCTGTTTTGTCTTGTCCTTGACCTTAAAATTATAGGTTCTATTTAGCACAAAACTAGTGGTAATACCTACCAACACGGATATACAGTTTGCCACTATATAGTATAACCCTACATACGCAGACAATACAGTAAATATGCAGAAATCAAGGAAACTGGTAAAACTACCTATTATTCCATATAATACTAAGTTACGCATATTTTTTACTTTACCTCTTTTTATATAAATATAGCTTTGTACCATTACTCAGTTGCGAAGCCGACAATACGCTATAATTTTCTTTTATAAATAGTTCATCTTCTTCGTATCCAACATACTCATTTTCAGGAATTTTCCAATCAGAATACAAAACATATTCAGGATGAAGCCTGATTATCTTGTTCTTTTCTGTTTCGCATAATTTTTCCGACTTGTCAATCTGGAAATATAGGAGTATCCTATTCTCAGGCATAAAGTCATTCTTTATACAATCCTTCAATAACATAGTCATATTTTGCGCCCACACCTTATTCTTATGTTCTGCAGGAATCATCTCTATCATCTCACCTATCTTTTCTGTAGCATTATCCTCTCCTTGCATATAATGATCAATCGAAAACTCTTGGTAAAAGAATCTTAAATCAGTTACTAACAATATAAACATTAATATTAAACAATATTTTTTCTTTAATATTCCGATACTATATACAACCAAGGGCACTAAAACCATTAGATAATGATGAAAACCGGTTTTGCCCATAGTCAGCAATCCCAATATAAATCCGATAACTATTGGCATAGATAGTTCCTTTTGCCTTTTGCAAACGAATATGACAAAGAGAAATGGTATCAAGAATCTATGAAAAAACTTAACCATACCGACATTAAATCCCCAGCCATGGTATGTTTCTCTGTATTGAACATTAAAAGTCCAATTAGCAAATATCATATCCTCAACACCTTGCATACCACCTACCACATACATGTATGCAACACATATTATGATTGGGAACAGGCATCCTATCATCATGAGTACAATACCCCTAAAAATGTAAGAGTAGTCCCTTTCCACTGCTGCTACATAAGCACAGTATAATGGCACACCCATCATGGGAAAGAAATTATTAAACCTCAACATCATTATGCAACCTATGCACATGCCCATCAAAAGAAGTTCTCTCGCACTGAATATTCTTGCTCCCACCACTTTTCCCATCTTGGTGTAATAGAGCATTAGCGGATAGCTGATAAACAATAGGCTCCATTCTTCCGTCAGATTTCCTGAGCCAAAACAATAGTACAAGACCGTTAGAGCTACAAGTATTATAAATAATCTCAGCCTTGCATCTTTAATCATTACTATTCCTTTATACCATACACAAAGGACTAATGTCATATTAATCACTTGCAGAAAGAAAACACCCCACTGTTTGCTTATTGTTAGTCCGAAAGCATCTATAAAGTATTGCAATAAACCTTTATGATCAAAATATTCCGTATATGGGATTCTCCCCTGAGTAATTATGTAGCCCATATACTGAAATATCCCCGAATCTATCTCCCTTGAATTTGGGAATAACGGAGAAGTACTGTCAGAATTTGTAACGACAAAGAAGAGTGCCATTACAAATAATGTTACTCCTACGCTTATGTTATGCTTCTTTATTCTTTCTGTCATCATATTTACTTTATTATATTCAAACCATCATGAATAGCCACACCAATGTATTCTGCTTTATTATTCCTCCCGTTATACCATAGCAACCATCTTCCCGCTACACTATTAACGCACACGGTAGGTTTATAACAGGACACTTCATCCCAATCCTTATCCGTAGGAGCTATTATCGGAGAATTATATAGTCTATTCCATTGCGTTATTCCATTCGGGGATGTTGCCATACCTATCATACCATGCTGCATATCAGCATATCCTATATAAAACATAACATGTCTGCCATCAGGTAGAATCTTCACCTCACAACCTCCTACCCGATCTTTATCCCATGAATCAGGCCCACCGTGAACAAATATCGGATTAAGAGGTGACCGTTCCCAATGTATGCCATCCTTTGATTCTGCATAACATATCACATTAGGTTCGTATGTTTCGCCTGATGCATACCACATACGGAAGCCCCCTCTCTTGTCATCGTGTATAACGTACGGATTCATCACCGAATATCCTTCGTAGTTGTATTCTGGAATCATCACAGGTTTGTCTTGTACTTTTTGGAAATGTTCTCCATCATCAGAAACAGCATAACCTATCTTACTATATCCACGAGCCTGTCCAGTGTACCACATGTGATATCGTCCATTCCAGTATATGGTGCAAGCTCTGTTTACTACATCTTCCCAACCAGATGTTGCATCCGCTCCTAATACTATTGTAGGAGAAGACCAAGATATTCCATCATTGCTTACAGAAAGAGCTATTGCTCCCTTAGGACGCCAAGAAAAATACATATTGTATTTGGCTTTGCCTTCATTTATGACATTTGCATCAAAACAAGTCCCTAATGAATCATTTCCAAGCACAGGATTCCCCTCATACTTAACCCAATGCAAAACTTCTGGAGGAGTTTCTGCCCCCCCATTTTTTCATTTCTGCACCCCATTAACATTATGCAGACACACGCTATACATAATATTTCTCTCATCTTATCTTACCAGGGATAATGGTCACACAAATATTCATAATGCCTTATCCTCTTGAAATAAAAGCCAAGGAAATCACGCCAAGGGCGCAATAACTTGTTCTTTATTATCTCCGACTTCGGACGATCAAGTTCTTTCAGACGACGTGCCTGTATAGGATAGTCTTTCAACTTATCCCAGTTTCCATCCTCCACCTGCGTTTCCTGCCAGGGAATTTCGATATGCGGATAGGTCTTAACAAGAACTGAGAATATGCTCTGGTCATGGCGATGTTCCTTAAAGCCTTCCTTATTAGGTATTGTTGAACGCTTATCAGTTATCAGTTCCCTTTTCAAGTCATTCAACTCTATCCAACGGTCAATAAGCCCCATTGTGCGAACAGTCTTCTTTATAAGGAACAAACCTGCCCACAACTGATTACTGTTACAGATTTTATCATCATCATAAGTCCCCAATGCTTTCAATACATCGCCCTTTGTCCACTCCTTCTCTATCGTAGGCTGACTAAAAGTTAAGATTTCATTCTCTCCTGCCAACTTCTGTATATACTCGTCAAACTTTGACCTCGACTTCTCAGTATAGTTCCAGTATATGCCTGCATCTGACCAAAACAGGAGGTCGCCCTCATCAAGGCGGGCAAAATACTCTTTCACTATAGAAGCCTTCCAAGCCCAGAATCCATATCCCCTACGATACAGCCAAGGCTTCAGGCTGCGCCAATATTCCTTTGTCAAACAGTTCTCCTGAGTAAGGAAATATCGCTCGTCAAAAGGAAAATCCTTTGTCTGCAGCTCCAAGCGCACCAAAGAATTCCTATATCGCTTATCTGCAAATGAAACAAGTATCAATTTGCTCATATCCTATAATCCAGCTATGCAGGTTTAAACACCTTTGCTATTTTATTATTAATACGCAATAAATATCTTCCTATACACTTGTTGTATGGTATCCATACTGCATAACAGGTGCTTAACAAACGAATCTTCCACGAAATATCGAAGTTTTTAAGTACATATAAACACATCTTAGAATGTAAAGAATTTGTTTGTCTGTAACAATCAGTCAGTCTGTCTATTTGAGAAAGATTCTGTATTTCGCTTTTAACTTCTGCCTCGGGAACATTTCTATGGACGAATATATTATCTAAACATTCAATAATATCATGCTGTAAAATCTTTAATATTATTTCCTTTGGCAAATCATTTTTACCATAGATGTTTTCAAACATTTTCTGTTGTTGGGTACGAAGATATTCTTTCGAAACAGACAAATGAGGCTTGAATTTACTTATTCTGTTATTATCATTTATCATTCGATAATGATATGCAGGAATGTTCAAGTAATATACTTTTTTTACAAATGCAAAATAACCTGTACAGAAACCTATATCTTCACAATAATTTGTCTCCTCATCAAACTTATAAGAATGCTCTAAAATAATAGACCGTTTATATACTTTTGTACCTATACAATGCATGATATGGGTACTTTCAAGAGTAAAGTAATCCCCTAACCAATCTTTAAGTTCATACATTCCTGTTTCTTTATAACACATAGGAATTTCTTTCATCTTATCTCCTCGTTTAATACAAAATTTATAAGAGAAAGATATGACATCAGGATTATACTCTTTATAAATTCTCTCACATTCTGCCAACAGGCTTTCATCTATGAAGTCATCGCTATCCACAAAAATGATATAATCTCCAGTTGCGTAATCTAGTCCCTTATTACGCGCCGAGGCTACTCCTCCGTTTGGTTTATCTATCACGTGTATGCAATCATAGTGTGATTCATATTTGCGGAGTATGGCTAACGAACCATCAGCAGAGCCATCGTTAACCAACACGATCTCTTTATCAACATTCTGTTTCAGCAGATTCTCTATCGTATCACCGACGAATTCTGCAGCATTATATACAGGAACTATTATTGAGAATTTCATTTTTCTGTTATTTCTTATTAATTCCATTTTTAACCACACTATATGGTGACGCCTATAATGGTTGATTCATTATAACTCTGGGTAAATAATACATAAAGTGTGAAGAAAAATCTGAGATAGGAGTCTGTATCGTGCCAAAAGCGCATTTATATCCTATGGCCTTTGCTTGTTTCATCGCTTTTCTTGATACAGATATTTGAAGTCCGTATGGATATGCCATATAGTCTATCGGATGTCCAACCAATTTTTCCAAAATCATCTTTGATTCTGACATTTCTTCGAAACTGTTACTTGCCCCTCTCAAAGTAAGATGGCTCTTAGTATGTGCACCTATTGTACAAAGAGGGTCTAAATCCATCTCAAGCAATTCTGCTTTTGTCAAATACCCGGGTTTGTCTATAAAATCCGTAGTCATGAACAAAGTGAATGGTATATTAAGTTTTTTTAAAATAGGATATGCATTCTGATACACGTTTTCAGGAACATCATCGAAAGTCACTATTACGAACTTTTTCTTTGTTCTATTCTTTATATATTGTAAAGCTTCATCTATATTTACAAAAACATATCCTTCAGTTCTCAGCTTCTCCAATACATTCTCAAATACGCTAACCCTACATTTGCATATCTCCATTGCATCTATATCCTCATCTGTTACATGATGATACATTAGAGCTAATCCATAAGTATTACTCAATTTTGTAAATAGCATCCATAATTTATATGTTACCTTGTATAAGTATGTATAATACAGATTTCTCATATTATTCTTCTTAATTTGTTTATCACCCTCTGAACAAAACTTCTGATACTCATCTTATTGTAACGTATATACTGAGAAGCCAACATACTCCCATTGAAGCCTTGTAAGAAATATGTTGCAACCTCATTATAATACTTTCCTCGATCAGGCTTTGCATTACCGTCTGTATTATAGAGAAATATTCCCTTCCCTTGGATATTATACTTAATATTTAACTCTATTGGTCTCAAACATAAAGCATAAGAGGTCACGATATGAAAAGGCAAGACTTTTGTAGATAGCAAATATTTTTTTTCTCCCTCCATGGAATGAAAGCCATACAAATCAAGTGTCAGTTCCTCGCGAGACTTACCTATCCATTTGTATATTCCCTCATTATTGAAGTAAATATCATATCTTGCCAACTCATCAAATGGCAACATTCTATACTCAAATTTATTCATTTGAAGAGAGACCTGAACTTCTGCTGAAGAAGCACTAGCATGTTCTCCTGCATCATTAAAATTGGTTGAAAGAGAAACATTGGGATATAATACATACTTCCCTTTTCTTACTACATAGGCATTATAATACTTTGACCATGCCTTTGTCCATATTTTTATGGTAGAAGGCATATCTGTATTTTGCACTATTTCTTCAGTACATTCATTTTGATACCACAGTCTAAACTTCTCCCACATTTGTTTAGTCCAGCATTCTCCCCAGGTACCCACATCTTGCATAAGGAAAACATCTGAACCATTTTGCATATTAGAAAAAGGAAGTCCAACGTATCCATTGCGTTCGTTCTTGTAAAGAGAAATTTCAGCGATTTTATCTTCTTCTCCATATTTTTCTACAGTTTGAAGTACATAATCGTAGAAATAAGGACTGACAAACAAGTCATCCTCCAACAAGATTATTGCCTTAAAAAACTTTGTCAAATCGCCACAATGGAAAATATGCTCTTTCAATCCCAAACGTTTTTCTTGTATAAATACATATTTTTCTCCATGAGGCCATTCAAACTTTTGCACATAATCATATAACTCAGTACAACCACTACAATCAATGCTAATAACTAAAGGTATGTCATTGTGTGGATATTGGGCATTCAATAGTGAGGCTAAAAGTCGCTGAATAGACTTTAACCTGTTATAACCAACAACAACAATCGAAATCCTTTGTTTGTTAATAGGGTTATCAATTCTATTTATCTCTTTATCGGTTATCATATTATAAAATTTTATGCAACTATTCACCTACGAACTTTATACTTTGTATAATCTTACCAGTAAATGTAATATCCTTGTATTTTTTGTTCTCATATACAATGCGAGTAAGATGTTCTCTATACAGTTATTCTTCGACATTACCACCTCGATAAGGTGCTGGCGCTCAGCCTCATCATGATAATATCTAGCTCTAAGTGCCATCATCAAAGCCTCAAGTGCGAGTTCCTTTTGGTAGCCCAACTGAAACCTGTCATAATTCGCCACCATCGTCTCTATCAATACGCGATAGCCTGCTATCTCACGCTCCTTGTTAATATTATTTGTCAGAGAGTCTTCATTATATCCTCTATTGTACGTCGGTTTATCACAAGAAGCGAATTTCTTTACATATTTAGCTACAAACGTCATCCATAGGAAATCCTCTCTCACCTTTATCTCCTCATTAAAAAACAACCCATTATCTATTATCATCTGTCTCCTCACCAACCTATTGTGTGGAGTAAACTGTATCTTATTATGATTCAGCAACAACCTCTTTATCTCCCTCCTGTCGGTCAATACCGCGGGTATTGATGGTTCAAGGGTTGAAGAGTTCAATAGTTCAATGGTTTTAATGTTAGTGTTGTTTCTGTTGTCCTTGTTGTCTTTTATTTCACTCTCATAACGTCCTTGCACATAATCTGCATCATGTTCCTTTGCCAATCCATACAGCAATTCTACGCAATCAGGAGTTATCGTATCATCAGCATCAAGGAAGAAGACATATTCCCCTTTCGCCTCACGTATTCCCCTATTCCTCGCAGCTGAAGGTCCCTGATTTCGTTCCTGTCTCAAGAGAAAAAAGTTCCCGTTCCCGTTAACGTCCCCGTTGATAATACTTTGAATTATCTCCAAAGTATTATCTGTACTGCAATCATCTATCAGAATGCACTCCACTCCATCAGCCATCGTCTGCGACCGAACAGAGTCTATGCAATTCTTTATGAATGCACTCGCATTATATACTGGAACTATAACTGAGACTTTGAACATATACTTACCTCTGACTTATTATAAAATCTATGAAAGCACTTATATAATAAATCCCATACTATGATACGTATTTTATCAATCAATATCGCTATGATGAACACACTTACTATTCTGACAGTCGTATTTACAAAAAACATTGTTGTAGACTCTCCGTGAAACCATCTAGCTATTGGTCCTAAATAATACGGCATGAAAAATATATTATCAATATGTAATAAGAATGCAGCAAAAGCAGAACTAGCAATCCAGTTTACTATACGGCTTTTCAAGTTTATTTTTGTAAAAAAAAGAAAAAAATAGAAAGCCGCTATTATAATCATCGGTGAAGAGTATGCATAAAAAAGTCTGTCTGTATTTCCTGTCAAATATGTATATGCGATTGCACATAATGTTGTAATACCTGACATTATGATGTATCCACCTGCATCAAAAAGTTTTGACTTAGAAGTCCATCTATTCGGATACAATCTAACATACCTCGCTAACAAATATAATCCCACAAATGTCAAAGGAGAATATCCGTAATCAAAGAATTTTGTATCTTGAATGAAGCCAAATAGTGTTTGGATAGCAAAAAAAGATACCAGTAATATCCTAAATTGATGCCGAGATACATTCTCTGCGAAAACATTCAACATTGGGGAAATAATATAAAGGACTATGTAAGAAAGTATAAACCAATTTCCATAAAAAAAAGTATTTATTACAAATGATAAAGAAAAATTCCATTGTTCTTCTCTACCAAGAATAAGGAAAATGAAGTGCAGGGCTATCTTCATAAACCATATTTGGAAAATGAATTCACAGAATCGTTTGACCCTCGGTTTTATTCCAAACCATCCAGAAATAAAAATAAAAATGTTGACACAAACATCAGATAGTGACTGAATGGCAAAACGAAGTGACGATGACACAGGAATGGTTGCAATTTCTTCTCGCGTAGGAGTACCCAATGATTGAAAGTCCGCATGAACTACCAATACCAATAAGATTGCAATTATTCGCAGAAGTTCTAAATTAGATTCTCGCACTCTTAAATCTGGGGCATTGATTTCTATTGTATTCATTTTACTAATTAATCCTTAATTCTATTTTCTCTATCCCACTCCACAATGCAGCTGTATCAGAGAATGAGGACCAGTAACTGCCAAATATCTTACTACAATGAGATAGGTTATATAAATCCACTAAAGCATCCTTTATAGCAATGGGATTGTTGCGATCAAGGCTATGCTTTTGATATATGATAATGCTCTCTCCAAACCTATCAATAAAAGTTTTTTCTTCATTGGGGTCATCTGTGGCAAGGTAGAACTTCATTTGAGGATTAACCTTCAGTTCCTCTTCTACCTTTGCATAGAATAGGCTTGTTGGCGAGTATTTCACTGCATTTGCATTATCTGTTCTGCGGATATGTAATCCTATCGTGTTATGGTCACAATTTACATTATTCAATGCCTTAATCACTGACATCTTAGGCTTCAGTACAGTATAGTCACCATCAAAGAGTATGTCAAGATTTATCAGCAAAAACAGATTGCTACTTTCTATTTTAGCTTTCCATGTATCATAATCTTTACCTCTTGCATTGGCAGATATCCATTGATCATCAAGTATCATGCAATGCTTTACATCCTTATACCAATGATACAGAGCTTTATATCTCCAAGAATCAAGTGGACATTCTACCATTTTGTATGGTATAGGCTCAAACAAATCTGAGAACCGAGCGTTCAGCGTCGCATCTTGCGTCCAAATTATCGTCAATTCCTTCCTCATCTTTTGAGCAAGGGAGATAGCACCAACGATAACACGCATTCGGTTACAAAGTCCTCCCAGGGGTTGAACAATTATCATATAATCTTTTCCCAGTCTTTTGTGATATTATCTAAATTGAAACGATTGGCTGAAGCAAGAGCTTTTTCTGCCATACTTTGCCATAATTGCTTATCTTGTGCCAATTGCTCTATTTTAGAAACAAAAGTTTTTATCGCTCCCTCCTTAACGAGGAAACCGTTCTCACCATCAGTAATAATATCATGAAAGGCAGCGCAAGTATCAAATGCTATGGGGACAACACCTTTCTGTAAAGATTCTGTAAGTGTTAACCCCCACCCCTCCATTATTGATGTCATCAAAAACAATTTAGCCTCAGCATAATATGGTTCCGGAGATTGCTGTCCTTCAAAAGAGATTCTTTGCAAACCATTTCTCTCAGCCCATCTTTTATATCTTTCTGTATCTGGACCATCGCCAACAATCTTGAAATTCCAATTCTCCACAGATTTCCTTTTCTGAAGCATCTTCCAAACTTTTAAAGCAAGTAAGATTCGTTTCTGCCTCTCGTACATTCTGCTAACAATAAGAATTGTATTCTGCTTCCTGTCAAGTTCACTCTTGACTAAATTGCCCTTAAAGGTAAGAGGATTATTTATGCAAACTATTTTTGAAGAATCCTCTAAATGTGTAGCTTTTCGGAAATAAGGAAGAAAACCACGAGACAGGAGAACATACTTGTCTGACATATCATATACCTCGCGATAGGTTTTACCCAGGCGTATCATGTCCTTATTCGCATAATGTTTGTAAAAGATTTTACTTTTAACAAGGTTTATATAATCCTTTATCGTTTTGTTCTCTTTTGCGCTTAGTTCATAATAGAAACCAATCATTTTAGGGTCAAAATGCAGACAAGAGATTATCCGTCCACCCTCTTCATACCAGCGTTTACCCCCATTATCAAGGAAGAAACGCAGGAAATCTGGCAACTGCCCCCATTGGTTGATAACTACATCTACGCTATTTTCCTTCAGAAAACCATATATATCTTCTATTTCTTTTGCATGATATACAGCCTTACGTTTACTGACATCAAGCTCAAGAATATCCATACAGTTATACGCCCTTGCCCTCAGTCCACGCTGCACAAGGCTGGTAATACGCTCCGTTCCACCAGCCTCAGGATTTAGAGGTTTGCTATATAGCCAAAGGATAGTTTTCAACGCTTTATAAATCTTTTTAACCTCTCTACAGCATCATTAAGCCAAAAAGGTTTTATACCATCAAAGAACTTATGTTCCTCTGCATAAACGCATTTACCATCCATAGGTGAATATTCACGTAAGAATCTCTTCCTGTCAGCATAGACATAATTCTTATAGAGGGAATCTATCGCTTGTGCCTGCCACTGGTGATAAGTATTCCAACATTTTTCTACTATCTCCTGATGTTTGTTGCCAAATATCCTCAGCTTATATTCCATATCCTTGCGAGCAGAATAGGCTATAACAAAGGGATTCGTAACACCAGACAGACTTCCGCTTTCATGTATGCGATAGTTATATACCATCTTGGGAAGCAACGTTACCTTATTAGCCTTCAGCAAGCACTCGTACCCAAAGAACTGGTCTTCAAGCCAAGGGGTGGTTTCGTCAAAACGTAATGCCTTAGCAATTCTATACGATACTATCATGTTACATACAAAGGCGTAATAGCCTGTTTCCTGCAATTTTGCCAAAGCATCACTCTTATCAGCCACTGTCACCTCCTGCCAAACATAACCATCATTTTTTTTATTGTTATTGTTATCGTTCCCGTTAACGTTCCCGTTATTATAGACCCTCCTATACCCAGTCTTTATGATATCTGCGCCTGTTCGCTGAGCAGCATCATGATATATCTCAAAGGCATCGGAATCAAGCCAATCATCGGCATCCATAAAGGTTATCCATTCTCCTTGAGCCACTTCCAACCCTCTGTTACGAGCCGAGCTCACTCCTCCGTTAGGCTTATCTATCACCTTTACCCTATTATCCTTCTCTGCATACTCCTGACAGATAGCGAGCGAACCATCCTTACTACCATCATTCACCAATATCGCCTCCCAGTCCTTAAAAGTCTGGGCTATCACGCTCTCAATGCACTGACGCAAATAGCACTCCGCATTATATACAGGTATGATAATCGATATTGTCGGCATGTCTATCTATTCATAAGGTATGACAAAGCATAACGAAGTTTTCCGTATTTACTCCAAGGCTGTTTTAATAAAGACCATAATGGTATTGGGGCATACTTATTGTATTCCCACCATTTTATTAATCCTTTAGCAACCCATAGGTTTTTCTTTCTTGCAACAATATCATACGTAAAATTCCTATTTTCACCACTCAAAATTGGTAAAAATCTTTTGTAGTTTTTATCATATGACACTATTTCATCTGTTTCTTTCTCTTCTATTACGCTTCTCCCCCCTGGAATTCTATCTGTTTCTAATATTTTTGCAGACAATATCTCAGGTACATATGCAACATTACAATCCTGAGAAAACAATTCTATGCAAACTGACAAATCCAGATATTTTCCTGTATCTGTATTTTCACACATCTTTCCAAAGAGTGACTTCCTGAATATTTTATTCCCTAAATAGGCAGAGTATTGCCCTGAGAGAAAAGACTTTATCATCTGTTTTGAAGACATATGATATGTATTAGCCGTTTTTTTCTCTAAGAAACCATCAGGATATATATTTGCATAATCAAATATTAATATATCCGCATTTGTATTATATTTTTTAAGTCGGTGTAATACTGCATCTTCTACTTTTGCAGCGGAATCTAATATTAATACATAGTCTTCTTGTATTTTAACAATCTCGTCAGAAATATTTTTTCTTTCTATAATAGCTATATCCATAGTTCTTATCTCTTTAAGATTTCTGCCATCTCTTCTATGTATCCTTTTTTGAATTTAGAATCAGGCTCTAAATAGTTTCCTTCTCCCCATTCGTTCCACGCCTTTATGAACAACAAATTTTCTTCTTGAGGACGATACGAAAACATCTCTATGGTTTTACGCAGTAACTCTGCCCACTTTTGGGGAGTACTTCCATGCAGAATCTTTGCCCTGTATCCACTTCTGGGCGTATGATCAAAATCTGGATTTATGCATGGATAAATCATAGGATAATCTTTGAAGTTCTCTAAAGCCTTTTCCACATAATAATCGTAAGAAATATAATATGGTTTTCCATCGTGTAATTTTTTTCTTCTTCTTTTTTGTTCCTTTGTCGGTAATAGATTGGGATCTAACACATCAGAAAGCGGATCCAAAACTACTGAGTCAAACAAACTTAAATCACTGCGCAGATATGGCGACATACCCTGTGAAAAAGCAAAGAAATGAAAACCTTTTAAACCATTTTCTTCTGCTAAACGATTCCATGTATTTGAGAACAATGCAATATCAATTTCCCATGGTTGAAATATGCCAAACAACAATTTACCATTGACTCGAATATAACGCTTATCTTTAAATGCTGGCAGCATAGCATTGAAATGGGCTATAAAATCCTCTTCGCCAGGATATGTCTGCTCCATAAGCAACTTGTCTGGAACATTAGGGTCCCACGTCTTCGCATACCATGAATGGTTTGCCCAACACAGGCAAAAGGGGTAATCCGGTTTACCCGTCTTTACTACTTCATGAAATACTTCAGAGAGTAATCTCTTGCCATTCCCAAACCAATAATGCCAATAACAAAATCCCTCTATTCCCGCCTCTCGAGCTAAGTCTGCCTGTTTCTCTCTCACTTCGGGCACACGCAAATCATAAAAACTCAGTTCTCGTGGAATCCTTGGCTGATAATGTCCTTTAAACAATGGTTTTGCACGAGCTACGTTTGTCCACTCAGTAAAACCTGGTTCCCACCATTCATCATTCTCTGGAGTGGGATAAAACTGTGGTAAATAAAATGCTATCGCTCTAACTTTATTTGACATTGTGTTTTTAGGGGTGGTCATTTTCTTTATTGTTCTATTCTATAACTCTCGACAAAGCGAAGAGAAGAGATAACTTGTTGGATGTGAAAAGACAATTGGTCGTATGTCTTGTATGCTTTTAGCTGCGCTATGGCTGCCGAGGCATCAAGAATGCCACTTTCATATAGATTTACAGTAGTAAAGACATTATCATTGGCTACTGGTCCAAAAATGATATCAAAATCATGTTTCTCGGAATTTTCTTTACGACAACCTACTACGAAATTCAGCCATGCCTCATCAACTCCGCGAAACTCACGAATGTGCAAAGATTTGTCTTTCATTGGTGTATCATCTATTTCATATACAGGCACCACAGCTTTAGCTGCTTTCGCCCTTTCCCTATTTTGGCATATCACCACTCCAGCCATGTCCTAAATCCCAATGCTCATCATAGACAAATTCGAAGTATGGTAAGGAAAACTCCTGCTCTAACAACTCCGTCAACTGGTCTTGGATGGGCTCTGCCCATTTGCCAACTAACACAATGAATTTATCAATGGTCCATGCTACTCGCCCACGGGGCACCTGCGTGTAGTCTCCCTTGAACTTAGTATCCAGATGTTTCGCCTGCGCACGAAAATATTCCTTTGCCCACACATGCCTGTGCAACTGTGGATAGTTGATGAAAGGTTTGCCCTTTTCTGCTGCTTCCTCCACCATCTGTGGAGTAAGTTCCTTCTTACGTACCCCAAAGAGCACTCTGTCATCAAGGTCATACCAAAATATCCCGACGCACGGCATCTGCTCGTCAAACGACTTCATGTCCGCCATTTGTTCGTTATGTTCTTTTTTTGATAGTTCTTTCATCGCTATTATATTCTTATACTCTCCATTTTGCTTACGAATATCAATCTCCTCTTCAGTCCTTCCTGGTTGTTATAGTTTATCGTGATTATTGAAAGTATCAGCAACACCCGTCATTCGCATCTTACCATCAGCAGCCTGCTTTTCAACTGGTGACAATTTGTCACGGTTTCATTTCCCTCCTCTCTTCAAACAGTTGTATCGAAAATCTTCTCTCTAATATTTCAGTTGGTTACATTTTGGAACCAACTCATTTTCTCTCCTCACCTAATATTTTTATCAGCTTAGCAGGACAGCCAGCGATGACAGTATTATCATCAAAAGATTTGGTGACTACGGCATTAGCCCCAACGATGACGTTATCTCCAAGAGTAACACCAGGTAGAATAGTGACATTATCACCAATCCATACATTATTGCCTATCTTCACAGGTTTGCTGGACAAAGGACGCTTAACAGGAGGAACGCCAATATCTTCCTTCGTAATATTACCATGAAAATGATCTGTGATATAAACTTTACTACCAAGCAGCACGTTATCGCCTACCTCTATGCTTTCTATACACCCAATATGGCAGTTATACTGCATACTAAAATTATTACCTATTACAAGACGAGGCTGAAATGTTTGAGCCCCATATTCATCCAAAGCTTCCACCCATGCATTCTTTCCGAAGTAAGAATTATCACCTATCTCCATATATTCCATACCACGAAAAAAGGCATCAGACCTTATAGCTGGTTTCTCTCCTACCCTTTTCATCATGGAGGTTATATGAGCAATCTTCTCCTCTTCCCTCTCCTGCTGTATGTTCATAACCGCATGATAAATCTTCGTGCGGAGCCAGTGCATAATCGAGTGTATCATAGTCATGCTTTTTGCCCTAATACCTTCATTTTCAACAGATGTACCCAGCCACGAAACTTTTCTGTATAGTAATATTGTTTATAGCAATGGAACATCATCTTAAGGTACTCCCATTCAGAATAATATGTCGTAAGACTTTTGTGGTTCCCTGAAATGTCAAACGACTTATCTGGATTTCTCAATACGAAATTCATATAGAAATCTTGCAGGCAACCATATAAGTCCTTCATCACCTTATCAAATGTCTGTTGCGTTATTCTGTCCCTACGTTGCAAATCTTTCAACATATCTGGAAATACTACAGCAAACGTATGGAAAAGATTATAACAACCTTTACCCTTACCTTCCTGTTGCCTTTCGAACTTATTGTTATATATCACGTATCGGCTTTGTTGACGATGCTCAAACAGTAAGGAAGCATTGGGGAACATTTCGTTATATTCTATTCCTGACATGCTCTTAATATCATCCTCCCATATACCTATACCTCCACTCCATGTACATAGATAGTTTAGATGATAAACTAATGTATCCAAATTATCACATTCTATAATTTTATCATCCTTTATAGTTCCATTACTACTATATATAACAGGTCTTTCATCTTTATATTTTTTTACTAAGTCTATCCAATTTTGCAATGCTCCAGGCTCCAATATACTTCGATGATTTAGCATTTTATGATAATATCCATTCCCTAACTTTAACGAAGTGATCAGATTTAAAAATCCTTTATCATTGGTATGAATATAAGACAAATTCGGCTGATTGAACTCCTCCAAGGCCTTTTCCAATTCGCTATTTTCTCCATTATCTGTTATGATAACATCAAATAATGAAGTATCAATGTCTTGTTCATATACACTCCTCAAAGTTGGCACAACCCACTGTGTCGCGCCATTGGTAGGAATACATACTGATAAAAATGGTTTATTCTGATTCATATTAGCCAAATGTATTTATTACATCTACAACTTTTCTTGCCTCCTCCTCTGTCACCACCTGGTTCATCGGAATAGACAACTCCTGCTCATGTATCCTCTCTGTTATGGGGAGGGCAGAATACACAAGCCTACCACCCAACTGTGAACTGTGAACTGTGAACTGTGAACTGTTTTTATAGCATTCCTGCTTATGTGGTGGTATTGGGTAGTGTATCAGCGTCTGGATGCCCTGCTGCTTCAGGTACTCCTGCAGTTCGTCCCTGCGCTCACAGAATATCGGGAACTGGTGATATACATTGTTCTCGTCTGGTATGCGCTTAGGCAGGGTTATCAGCGGATTATTGATATGGTCGTAATAGTATGCAGCAAGCTTCTGACGTTTTCTGTTGTCTTCGTCCAGGTATTTCAGTTTCACATCGAGCACAGCAGCATCGAGTTCCGACATACGACTGTTCATGCCTATGTACTTAAACACATACTTCTTCTGACTGCCGTAGTTTGCCAGCGCCCTTATCACGCTTGCCAGTTCATCGTCGTCTGTGGTCACCGCGCCGGCATCACCGAAGGCTCCCAAGTTCTTGCCTGGATAGAAGGAATGGGCTGCAGCATTGCCAAGTGCACCAATCCTCTTTTCATGCCAACGGCATCCCTGCGCCTGTGCACAGTCCTCCATCAGTTTCAGGTTATGTCTCTGGCATATCGCCTGCAGTTTCTCGTCATAGGCATTACGGCCGTACAGGTGCACTATCATTATGCCCCTCGTCTTTGGCGTTATAGCCTCCTCTATACGGTCTGTGTCTATCTCTAAGTGCTCCCATGTCGGTTCCACCAACACTGGCACCAGGTTGTTGTCTGATATAGCTATGATGGTGGCTATGTAGGTGTTTGCTGGCACTATTATCTCATCCCCATCACTCATCACACCCATCTCCTTGTATGCCCTGATTATCAGTTTCAGCGCATCCAGTCCGTTTGCCACAGCCACACAGTTCTTCGTACCTATATATTCAGCATAGTGCTGCTCAAAGCGCTTGT
>Ga0310691_10000521_pt1 | contig 70622 bp, 55 predicted proteins | sample 176DNAGHGlowgp2_FD_203887 | JGI IMG/M metagenome (GOLD analysis project Ga0310691, IMG submission 203887) | Sheep rumen microbial communities from Palmerston North, Manawatu-Wanganui, New Zealand - 1766 DNA GHGlow gp2 (v2) (version 2) | ecosystem: Host-associated > Mammals > Digestive system >...
CATGTTCAGCACCCGGCTCTCATCGGCAAAGCCGTCCTCAATCATTTCCTCAATATACTGGGCTTCGAAGAGCCGGTCCGGGAAGACTTCCTTGCAGGCGGCTTCCACCTGTTTTCTCGCGGCCGACTGGTCGCCGGTGGTTTTCACCAGGAGTACCCAAGGATAATCGTCATCCGGATTCTCCCCACGATTGTAAATCATCGCGGCGCTCTGGTCCTGCTCCAGCGGGCGGATTTTGAAATCATAGTAAATACCGCCGATGCTTCTTGTGCCGTTCCGGGCCGTCTGGAATTCCATCGCCGTTTCCTCGATGCCGATTTGTTTGAAAGCATATTCATTGAGCCACCATTTGTTTGGTTGATGGTTATCTTGCTTCACCTTCAGGCCCAGGATGTCAAAGTACTTGTCATCGCCCTGAATCTGCTGGAACGATACCCAGTGGCCGTCAGGCATTTCCATCGTCCAGTTATTCGTCCCTCCCAGCGGAATGCCGTCACCCTGACCAACTTCCTCCACGCAGGGTTCCGCACGCAGGCGGTCCAGCAGCGGCCGGATCTGCCCGGTCTGGCCAAAGGCATTATCGACCACGAGGATGTCCTTGGTGTTATAGCCCAGGTCGGCCGAAATCATATGCCGGATCTGGAGGCCCATCGTGAGAGCGCTCACCAGCATCACGACGGCCACCACATTCTGCACGATGATGATGACTTTGCTATAGACCGTCTTGGTCTTGAGCCTGAGCGTGCCGCGTACAATCTCAATGGGCTGCGCTTGCTGTATCAACAGAGCCGGTACAATGCCGGAAAGGAAGCCAAGCAGGGCAATAAAGCCCAGTACCAGAAACACATTGACAGGCGTAATTGCCCTGAAAATGGATACCTGGTACTCCAGCAGGCGGGAAACCGCCGGGGAGAGCGCTTCGGCCAGCAGGATGGCCAGCAGCATCGAGATTCCGCAGATGAGGGTGCTCTCGGAAATCACCTTCAGGAAGATGCTGCGCTTATCTGCACCGACAAGGCGTCTGGTAGCCATTTCTTTTGCACGGAAGCCCGTCAGGGCAGTGGTCATGTTGATATAATTCAGCACGGCAAACGCAAGGAGCAGTATGCACATCGCCAGCAGCAGGTTTACGAAGCTGCGGTTACCAAACTGGATGGTCTCCGTTCCGTCCCTATTCCCGTCTGCCAGGAAATACATATCAAGAAGCGGGATAAGCCGGACCTTGTCGTACTGGCTTTTGTACACCCAGAAATTCTCTTCACACCAATCCAGGATGTCACTCTGCCTAGCCTGAAGGTCGGCGCCCGGATAGGCCATCACAAAGCAGATGCCGCTTCCCGCGTTGCTCATCTCCTCGTCGTTGGCAGAATTAATCTTTGTCATGATCTCACCCCGCATCAGTACGTCCGGAGCTTTCAGGATGGAGTTCCCGAAATCTTCATACACGCCGCAGACAGTAAGCGGATAATCACCGTTATTATTGAAGGTGATGACCTGTCCGAGCGGATCCTTGTCCCCGAAATGGGCATTCGCAAACTCCCGGCTCACCATGCAGCGGTCCCAGGACACACGCCAGTCAGCCTTATTGCCTTCCACCAGGTCATAGCTGAATATCTCAAAGAAGGTGCTGTCCGCTGCCATTGTGCTACCATACACCAATTCGCCTCCGATGGTAAAGGCCGAAGCAGAAGCAATATTGGCCACGCAGCAGCCCTTCTCGATTTCAGGGAAATTGTTCTTGAGGTGTTTGTCCAGCCAATAGCCCATCGAGACACTGTGCTCGTTGGCAATGACATAGATCCGGTCCGCATTCTGCTGGAAAGAGTCCGTGGACAGCTGCCGCTGGACATACACCGCCAGCAGGAGCACGAACGCCATCGACACCGTGAGTCCCACAAGGTTGATAGCACCGTATAACTTATTCTTTTTCAGGAAGTTCCAAAAACTCTTCATCGCTTAAAAAACCAATACATCGGAATCGCCGTAGTTGTCATAGCCGGAGGTGATGACCTTTTCGCCGGGCTCCAGGCCCTCAAGCACTTCGTAGTACTGGGGATTCTGCCTGCCGATGCGTATCTCTCTTTTGACGGCCTTGTTGCCATCTTTGTTAACGACGTATATCCACTTTCCGCCGGTTTTCTGGTAGAAGGTTCCGCGCGGGATGATGACGGCCTCTTCGGGCTGGCCCAGCTGGAGGTTCAGGTAGTAGGTCTGGCCGCTGCGGATGTTGTCCGGCTGTTCGCCGTCGAACTTGAAATCCGCCTTGAACTTGCCGTCGCGCACCTCTGGATAGACTTTCCGGATGACGGTGGAATAGGTCTCGCCCTGGCGCTCGAAGGTAGCCGACAGGCCGTCGAACACGCGGTCGATGTAGTGTTCGTCGATCTGCGCCTCCACTTTATACGTGCCGACGGAGTTGATCTGGCCGATCCGGGTACCGGAGGCGACGCTCTGCCCGAGAACCACGTCCAGCAGGCCGAGTTCGCCGTCGATGGGCGCCTTGATGATGAGGTTGCTCTTGCGCTTGCGGATCATCTGCATGTTCAGCTGCATGTTGTCCAGGCTTTCCTCCATGCGGTCGATCTGGGTGCCGCGGTACAGGCTGTCCTGCCGGGAGCGTTCCGTCATGAGCTCGTATTTCTGCCGGGCCAGCCGGTAGTCCTCCTCGGCCTTCAGATACTCCTCCCGGGCGATGAGCTTGTCCTCATACAGCGCCTTCTGCTGCTCGTAAGCCCTTTTGAGACGTTCCACGTTGGTGCCATACTCCAGCACGTTCTGGCGCACGTCCAGCTTCTGCTGCTCCATCTGGATCTGCGTGTTGCGGAGGATGTTCTCCTTCTCCGCCAGCTCGGCCTCGGAATTCAGGATCTGCAGGTCCAGGTTGTCGTTGTTCAGCACCAGGATGGCATCACCGGCCTTCACCGGGGAGCCCTCCTCGATGAGGATCTTCTCCACGATGCCGCCTTCCTGCGGACTCAGCTGGATGGTGGTCATCGGCTGAACGCGGCCGCTGATGCGGATATAGTCGTTGAATTCGCCTTTCACGGCACTCGACACCGTGACCGTATCCTTGTCCACCCGGAGCGTCTTGTCGTTCGGCCGGGCGATCAGGTAAACGATGAATGCCAGCAGCAGCGCCCCCAGCCACCACGGCAGGGCTTTTTTGGTAAACGCCACGCGCCATCCGGTTTTCTTCTCAATAATCTTATCCATTGTTTTAGATTCTTCAGTCGCCTCCGGCTCCTTCAGAATGACATTGACGATAAGAACATATTGTCATCCTGAGCGAAGCGAAGGATCTATTGATTAATATATTCTACTCCATTGTAATAGCGGACCACGGCCTGCTTGATGAGATACTTGAACAGGGAGTTCATCTCGTCGGCCCGGGCCTTGAGGTAATTGTTGTTAGCGGTCTGGAACTCCAGCGGGGAAATCAGCCCCTGGTCCAGTTTCTTGAGGTTCAGGCTGTAGGCTTCCTCCTGCACCTCGGCCTTGTGCTGCGCCTGGCTGTAAGCCGTGGCGGCGCCGTCGCGGTCCTGGACGGCGCGGCGCACCTCGCTCTCCACGTCGCGGCGCTTCTGGTCCAGTTCGGCCGTCGCCTTGTCCAGCGCGTTCCGCTTGCGGGAGATGGCCGAATGCCGGCTCAGGCGGTTCCAGATGGGAATGCTCACCGACAGTTCCACGTACTCGCCGCCGTTGTTCCGGAACTGGTCCCGGAAAGGCGCCGTCTGGGAGCCCTGGTAGGTATAGTAGCTCGTGCTCCAACCGGCGTACAGGCCCACGGAAGGCAGCAGCTGCCACTTGGCGGTGTTCAGTTCCCGCCGGGCATTCTGCTGCTTCCAGGAAGCGATCTGCACGGCCGGGTTGTGGTCCAGGGCGAAGGAGACGATAGATTCTTCGGTCGCCTCCGGCTCCCTCAGAATGACAGTCCCGTCAGCCAGAGACGCCTTGTCATCCTGAGCCGCACTGTCATCCTGAGCCATATTGTCATCCTGAGGGCGAAGCCCGAAGGATCTGAAACCCGTTTCGATTTCCAGCTCTTCCTCCAGCGGCCAGAACATCAGGTCCGCGAGGATCATCTTCTGGTCGCGGTACAGGTTGTTCGTGTTGATGAGGTCGTACCGGCGGTCGGCCAGGTCGGCCTCCATCTGGATCACGTCGGCGTGGCCCTTCTGCCCCAGCTCCTCCTGCCGGCGGGCCTTGGCCAGCGCCTGCTCCGCGGCGGACACCTGCTCCTCATACACATCGCAGAGACGCTTGTAGTACACCACGTTGTAGTACGCCTCCATCACCGCCAGGCAGATGTCGGCCTCCACCTGCTTCTCCTGCGATTCGGCGATCAGCAGCCCGGTCCTGGAGATCCTGTAGTTGTTCACCGCCTTGAAGCCGTCGAAGAGGTCGAAACCGGCGCTCAGGCCATAGTTGTTATGGAACGAGGTGGTATTGAAGTAGGTGTTCGTCTGCGGGTCGATGCTGCGCCCGAAGTTGTAGTAGGCGTAGGTGTTCGCATTGATCTGCGGGGTGAACAGCGCCAGGGCCGCATCGCGCCGGTCCAGCCGGGCGTCGCCGACGGCCGCCTGCTGGATGCGGATCTTCGTGGCGTTTGAAATCGCATACTCCATGCAGTCGTGGAGCGTCATCTTGTTTTGGCCGGTGGCGCTTACTGTCACAGCAAGCGCCAGGGCCGATACTAACCATTTGATATGAATACTATTCAGCATAGCTTGATTGTTTAATCACCCACAGACGTAACACCCACCGTGCCAAAACACCTAATATGCTGATTATAAGAAAATAACGATCAATTCCGCAAGACAAAAAGTGTAAAGGATCTTTACACTGCTTTACACTTTCGGGTTTACACTTTACAGTCCTGCGGCTAAAATTTGACAAATAAATTTGGTTTATAATGTAAACTTGTTTATATTTGCATCGGGGTTCCGGAAGACTGCGCAGCTTTTTGGGAATCCCAGGACAAGTTAACTGATTGATACAATGGAACAAATCAAAGAAATGACGGCACAGGAGAGCCTCCTGCTCATCGCCGAGACCTTCAACAAAAGCCGGAAGGACATCCTTCGGGGCAGCGCCAGGTATTTCATGCTCTGGGGAGCGATGCTCACCGTCATCTCCCTGGTCATCTATCTATTATGGCATCTTACAGGCAAGCCGGACTGGAACTTCCTGTGGTTCGCCATGCCGGTCATCGGCTACCCGCTTGCCGCCCTGATGGGCAAGTATGACGTCGCGGTCCCGCAGAACGAGGTCAGCAAGATGCTCAGCGGCGTGTGGCGCGTCTTCGGCGCCTTCGCCATCACGCTCAGCACCGTCGCCGTCTTCCTCGTTCCCATGAACGTATCGCTCATCATCGTCATCATCATGGGCCTGGCCGAGTGCATGTCCGGGGTCCTGCTGAAAAACTGGCCCGTCATCATCTGCGGTTTCCTGCTGGGCGTGTGCGGCGCCGTTTTCGCGATGCTCGTCAAGAGCGAAGCGCAACTGCTGGTCTTCACACTGGGCGGCGTCCTGCTGCTCGTAACCGGCCTGGTCATGAAACTCCAGTACAAGTAGCGTATGTTTCCCAAGTTAGACCCGCTCCTCCATTCGGAGCTCCGGCTGGCCGTGATGTCCATCCTGGCCGGGGTGGATGAAGCCGACTTCACCTACCTCAAGAAGCAGACTGGCGCCACCTCCGGGAACCTCAGCGTGCAGATCGACAAACTCACCACCGCCGGCTACATCACGGTGGAGAAGGGCTTCAAGGGCAAGATGCCCCGCACCGCCTGCAGGATCACCCCGGCCGGGCAGGAAGCCTTCAAAAACTACGTCAGCGCCTTGCAGGAATACCTGTCGGCAAGCAAAGAAGTCAAGTAACCATGAAAAAGATCATCAAAATCATCCTATGGGGCCTGCTCGCCCTGGTGCTCCTGCTCGGAATCGGCGCGCGGGCGAAATTCGGCCCGCTGCTCAAGGGCGCGAAATCCGTCGAGAAACTGGACGACGGCCTGTATTACCTGGAATTCCGGGGCGACGACGGCTTCGCCGCCCTGGTTGAAAAGGGCGGCGGACGCAGCGCCGGCGAACTGTCCGGGTACGTCATGGAGTTCCTGTCCGGGGGCTTCTATCACCCCGGGGCCGGGGAATCCGTCCCGGCGGATTACGGCTGCTCCGCCCTCACGGCGCGCACGCCGGAAGGCGGCGTCCTGATGGGCCGCAACTTCGATTTCAATTCCGCGACCGGCATAGTCGTGCATACCGTCCCCACAAAGGGATACGAGACCTACACCACCTTCAACCTCGAGTTCATCGGTTTCGGGGAGGGATGGCTTCCGGAAGGCGGTAAGAACCAGTATATGGCGCTCGCCACGTTGTTCTTCGCCCTGGACGGCCTCAACGAGAAGGGACTGGCCGTCGCGGACCTGATGGCCGGCGACGACGCCCAGACGCACCAGGAAAGCGGGAAACCTGCCCTGACCACCACGTCGGCCATCTGCTACCTGCTGAAGAACGCCGCCACCGTGGACGAAGCCCTGGAACTGCTGCGGGGAATCGACATGCACTCCGACATCGGCGCAGCCCACCATTACGCCATTTCCGACGCCTCCGGCCGGAGCGTCGTGGTCGAGTATGTGGACAACCGGATGGAGGTCGTGGAATCCGCCGCCGTGGCCAATCACTACCTGTGCGCGTCCAAGCGGAACGTGGGCCTGATGGAAGGCGACCGCCGCTATGACATCCTGTGCCGGCGGATCGACGACGCCGGAGGCGTGATGGACAAGCGGCAGCTCACGGAAGCCATCGCCGCCGTGTCCCAGCCGCAGCGGGAGAGCGGTTTCCTGGGCACCGCGTGGACCCTGGTGATGGATTTGAGCGACCCTGCGGTCACCTACTACTCCCGCCGCCACTTCGACAAGCCCCTGCGCTTCGAGTTCGAGCGGAAGGGGGCCGAGTGAGCCCCGCGGGCGCCTATCTAGCGGAAGACAAGCAGGAATTCCGTTCCCGCTTCGTCGCTCCGGACCAGTTCAATGCTGCCGTTGTGGTTGCGCATGATCTGGCGGGAAATGCTCAGGCCGATGCCTGAGCCTTCCTTTTTGGTGGTGTAGAACGGAATGAATATCTGCTCCTGCGCGGAGACGGGAATGGGTTCGCCGTCGTTGGCCACCCGGATGAGCACTTCGTCGTCCTTGCCCATCCCGGCGCTGATGTCGATATGCTTTGCGCCGGCCTGCAGGGCGTTCTTGATCAGGTTGATCAGGATCTGGGAGATCTGCCCTTCGTCGGCGTAGATCATCAGGTCCGGCTCTTCCGGCCGGTAGGAACAGACCGCGCCGCAGGAGGCGGTGTATTCGCTGTTCAGCGCGAGCACGCCGTCCATCAGTTCCTGCAGGTCCAGGGCCTTGCGGACGGGCCGGGCCACGCCGGAAAGCTGGCGGTAGGTCTGCACGAAGCCGATAAGGTTCTTGGATGAGTCGCTGATGGTCTCCAGCCCGGCCTTGATGTCCAGTTCGCTGCGGCCGTTTTCATCCACGGAGCGGGCCATGGCGTCGGACAGGGAGGCGATGGGTGAAACCGTGTTCATGATCTCGTGCGTGAGCACGCGGATAAGCTTGGTCCAGGAGTCCTGCTCGTGCGCCTGGCGCTGCGTCTCGAAGATGGTCCGGATGCGGTTGAGCGTGCGGTTGAACTTGTTGCTGTCCTTGAAGCGGAAGTTCAGTTCCCCGTCTTCCAGTGCGTCCATCATATAAGCCACTTTCCGGATGTCTTTCCGGCGCGTGTACAGCGATGCCAGCAGCCACGCGAGCAGCGCGACTGCGACGACGATCAATATGACATATTCAATCCTCATTGTTGACAGATTCTTCGCTACGCTCAGAATGACATTGGCCGGAGTAACATTTGTCATCCTGAGGGCGAAGCCCGAAGGATCTATAATCCGTACTTCTTCAACTTGGCGTACAAGGTCGGGCGGCTGACGCCCAGCAGTTTCGCCGCGGCGGAAATGTTCCCGTCCGCGCGGGCCATCGCATCGCGGACCAGCCGTTCCTCGTCGGCGGGACTGCGGAGGAGCCCCCCGGTCGGACCGGGGGTGACGGCTTCCGTCCGGCCCGACATAGACCGGGTATCCAGGTCCTTCGCCGTGAGATCCTTCGCTTCGCTCAGGATGACAGCTTTCTCGATCACGTTCTGCAGTTCGCGGATATTGCCGCTCCAGCGGCCCTCCGTGAGCACCTGCGCCGCATCGGGCGCGATTCCGGTCAGCGGCCGGCGGTACTTCTGCGCGAAGCGCTCCAGGAACAGCTGCGCGAGCGGGACGATGTCTTCCCGGCGCTCCCGCAGGGGCGGCAGGGCGATGTGTACCGTGTTGATGCGGTAGTACAGGTCCTCGCGGAAGCGGCCTTCCCGCACCAGCGCTTCCAGGTCCATGTTGGTGGCGCAGATGAGCCGGATGTCCACGGGGATGGCCCGGGAGCCGCCTACCCGCACCACGCTGCGGCTCTGGACCGCCCGCAGCAGCTTGGCCTGCAGGTGCAGCGGGATGTTGCCGATCTCGTCCAGGAAGAGGGTGCCGCCGTCGGCCTGCTCGAACTTGCCCGCGTGGTCCGTGTGCGCGTCGGTGAAGGCGCCTTTCACGTGGCCGAAGAGCTCGCTCTCGAAGAGCGTCTCCGTGATGGCGCCGGCGTCCACCGCCACCATCGCTTTCCCGCTCCGGAGGCTCCTGGCGTGGATCTCGCGCGCCAGGACGTCCTTGCCGGTACCGTTCTCGCCGGTGATCAGCACCGTGGCGTCGGTCGGGGCGATCTTCTCGAGGGTCCTGCGGATGGCGGCCATGGGCTTGGACGTTCCCCAGAACATAGATCCTTCGCTGTGCTCAGGATGACAAACGTCTTTCCGGGCCTTGTCCCGGGCGGCCGTCAGCACCTCGACGAGCTTGTCGTTGTCCCAGGGCTTCACGATGAAATCGAACGCCCCGCGCTTCATCCCCTCCACCGCGAGCTGGATGTCCGCGTAGGCGGTGAACAGCACCACCTCCACGTCCGGAGCCATCTTCTTGATCTCCCCGGCCCAGTACAGGCCCTCGTTGCCCGTGTTGATGGAGGTGTTGAAGTTCATGTCCAGCAGCACCACGTCCGGCCGGAACTGCTCCAGCGTGTTCACCAGCGTGGCGGGCGAAGGGATGGTCTTCACCTCCGCGAAATGCATCGGAAGCAGGATCTCCAGCGCCCGGCGGATCCCGGCGTTGTCGTCCACGACCAGTATTTTTCCAAGTCTGGAAGCCATATCGACTGTAAAGAAACTTTACAAAGATACAAAAATCATATCAACACGCTCACCCCGATGCCGATCAACACCAGGCCGCCGGCGATTTCGGCCCAGCGGCCGAAGCGCACGCCGATGGCGCTGCCACCTTTCAGCCCCGCCACCACGGACAGGGCGGTGACGGCGAAAACGGACAGCAGCAGCGGCAGGAAGCCGGAAAAAGAGACATCTTCCATCGACTGCGCCACGCCCACGGCGAGCGCGTCGATGCTCGTGGCCGCCCCGCCGACCACCACGTTGCGCCAGCCGTCCAGGTTGCGTGCCTCTTCCCTGCCCCGGATGCCCTCGACGAGCATCGAGCCGCCGACGTAGAGCAGCATCAGGAAGGCGATGATATGGGAGATTTTCTCAACCAGGCCGACGAACAGATATCCGAAGGCCCAGCCGACGGCCAGCAGGCCGGCCTGGATGACGGCGAAGGCGAGCGCGACGCCCAGTACGCGCTTCCAGCGCGCGTCATGCAAGGTGACGCCCGAGCAGAGCGATACCGCGAAGCAATCCGCGCAGAGCGACACCGCCACCAATATGGCTTCCAAAATCCTCATATTCTTTGAAAAAAGGAGCACAAAAGTAGCCACAATGCGCGAGATTTTCAATTATTATTTCTACTTTTGCGGGCTGACTTCTCCGTAACGTCAGCTATCCCGTAAGTATAACCCCCTTCCGACAAGTGTGCCGGGACCAACCAGGAAGGAAGCGATGATCAAGATTTTCTACAGACGAGGCGGCGGCATCGTCGTCTGCCAGTCCGAAACGGAGTTTGCTGCTATCGGCAAAGAAAACGTCCTCTGGATAGACCTCCTGCAACCGACAGGAGAGCAGAAGAGGGCCGTCGAAGCGTTTCTGGGCACGGAAATCCAAAGCCGTGCCGAAGCGGAAGAGATCGAAAGCTCCTCCCGTTTCTACGAGGAGGACGGTGTCATCTTCGCGAATACCAATTTCCTTTCCCCCGCCGACGACGACATGCTGATGGACCCCGTCTCCTTCATCCTGTCCGGCGGCATCCTCACCACGGTGCGCGAGATTCCCCTACGCTCCCTGGACACCCTCCAGCTCAAGATCCAGGCCCTCCCGGACCAGTTCCCGGACGGGTTCACCACCTTCGTGGAGATCATGGACAAGCGCGTGGACCTGGACGCGGACATCGTGGAGCTCATCTCCAAGGACGTGTCGCAGTTCAGCAAGCGCATCAACCAGAAGGAAGACATCAACGAAGAGTTCCTGCTGGACATCAACCAGTTGCAGGAGAACGCGATGACGGTCCGCGAGAACATCGTGGACAAGCAGCGCCTCATCTCCAACATCGTCAAGAGCAAACTCTGCCCGCGCGACCCGGAACTGCGGAGCGACCTGAACATCATCCTCCAGGACATCGCCTCCCTGATCAACCACACCAACTTCACCTTCGAACGTCTGGAATACCTGCAGGACACCGTCCTGGGCATCATCAACCTCGACCAGAACAACATCATGAAGATCTTCACCTTCGTGTCGTTGCTGCTGATGCCTGCCACGCTCGTGGCCAGTTTCTACGGGATGAACGTCACCCTCCCCTTCGCCGAGAAGTGGTGGGCCTGGCTGGCGCTGTTCCTGCTGATGGCCGCCCTGGTCGTCAGCATCTGGATCATCTTCAAACGCAAGAAAATGCTATGATTGTCGGTTTTTCTTCCTATCTTTAGGAACCAAAACCGCAATCGATGAGAAGACTCCTCTTTTCCCTTTTCGCCCTGGCGCTCTCCGCCCAGGGCGCCCTTGCCGTCGAAGACTGGCAGAACCCGGCCCTGAACCAGCGCAACCGCGTGGAAATGTCCGCATTCGTCGCCACCGACAGCCCGCGCATCTCGCTGGAAGGCATCTGGAAATTCCAATGGTATGAAAGCCCCGAGCTCCGCTCGCCGGACTTCTTCAAGCCCGGCCTGGACGATTCCGGCTGGGGTGCGATGCCCGTGCCCGGGATGTGGGAGCTGAACGGCTACGGCGACCCGCTCTACGTCAACACCCAGTACGCCTGGGACGGACACGCCCCGAATACGCCGCCCACCGTTCCCACGGAGCACAACTACGTGGGCCAGTACCGGCGCAGCGTCGCCATTCCGGAAGACTGGGCGGGGCGGGACATCTTCCTGTCCATCGGCAGCGCCACCTCCAACGTCCGCGTGTGGGTGGACGGCAAGGAGGTCGGCTACAGCGAGGACAGCAAGCTGGAAGCCCGCTTCGACATCACGAAGTTCGTGAAACCCGGCAAGGAGTCGCTCATCGCCCTGGAGATCTTCCGCTGGTGCGACGGCACCTACCTGGAGTGCCAGGACTTCTGGCGCTACGCCGGCATCGCCCGCGAGGTGTTCCTGACCGCGCGGCCCAAGGCCCGCATCGAGGACCTGCACGTGAGCGCCGGGGCGGACGGCCGCTTCACCTTCGACGCCACGCTCACCCGGGCCGCCCGGGGCGTGCGGTACTATCTGTCCGGCCCGGGTCTTCCCGAACGGGAGGTCGCCGCTTCCGGCAGCGTTCCGGGCCCCGCGCTCTGGAGCGCCGAGACCCCCGCGCTGTACCACCTGCGGGCCGTGTGCTATGACAGGAAAGGCGACACCGAGACGGCCGAACTGGACTTCGGCTTTCGGGACGTGCGCATCGCGGGCGGGCAGCTGCTCGTGAACGGCAAGGCGGTGCTGATCAAGGGCGCCGACCGCCACGAGATGTCCGCCACCGGCGGCTACGTGGTCACGGTGGCCGAGATGATCGAGGACATCCGCATCATGAAGGAGCTGAACATCAACACCGTACGCACCAGCCACTACCCCAATGACCCGCGCTGGCTGGACCTCTGCGACCGCTACGGACTGTACGTGATCGACGAAGCCAATATCGAGTCGCACGGCATGGGCTACGGCCCCGCGACCCTGGCGAAGAACCCCCTCTACGCCCAGATGCACCTGGAGCGCGTGGAGCGGATGGCCCGGCGGGACTTCAACCACCCGAGCGTCATCATCTGGAGCCTCGGCAACGAAGCCGGCAACGGGCCGAACTTCGAGGCCGCCTACGACTGGCTGAAGGCCTGGGATCCTTCCCGTCCCATCCAGTACGAGCGCGGCGAGCCCGGGCGCGACACGGACATCTACTGCCCGATGTACGCTGGCTACGACCATATCGTACGCTATGCGGAGAGCAACCCCGTCCGCCCGCTGATCCAGTGCGAGTACGCCCACGCGATGGGCAACTCGATGGGCGGATTCGAGGACTACATGGACCTGTATCGCAAGTATCCGGCCCTGCAGGGCGGCTGCATCTGGGACTTCGTGGACCAGGCCGTCCGCTGGCCTTCCGCGAAGTCGCGCACCGGCTACATCTACGCCTTCGGCGGCGACTTCAACGACTACGACCCCACCGACAACTCCTTCAACTGCAACGGCATCATCGCCGCGGACCGCAGCCTGCACCCGCACGCCTGGGAGGTGCGGCACGGCTACCGCTCCATCCTGACCTCCGCCCCGGCGGCGCAGGCGCTCGACGGCCGCGTGCAGGTGTACAACGAGAACTTCTTCATCGACCTGGACCGTTATATGATGCGCTGGGAGGTGATCGCGGACGGCGAGCCCGTCCTGTCCGGCCAGCTGGACGCCCCGAAGGCCGGCCCGCAGCAGACGGTCACCGCCGACCTGGGCTTCCGGGCCGCCGACCTGGAGGGCATCCCGGGCGAGCTCTACCTCAACGTCAGCTACGTACTGCGCCGCTCCGACGGCATCCTGCCCGCCGGCACGGAGGTCGCCTGCGACCAGATCCTCCTGCGCGAGTCCCCCTACCGCCTGACGGAAGCCGACCTGCGCGGACGGCGCTGGGTGGCGGACTTCGACCCGGCCACCGGTGCCCTCAATTCCTATAAACTGGAGGGGAAGGAACTGCTGGCCGCCCCGCTGATGCCCTGCTTCGGCCGCGCCGTGACGGAGAACGACCTGGGCGCACGCCTGGAGCGCCGGATGGGCGCCTGGCTGTACCCGGAGTTCAAGACCGTGTCCGTCCAGCGCAGCGCCAATTGCATGGAAGTGGTCTATGAACTCGCCGACGGCCTGGCCACCGTGACGATGCAGTACGTGATCGGAGCGGACGGCACCATCACCGTGACCGAGTCGATGACCGAGGTGCGCGAAGGCGCGCCGGAGCTGTTCCGCTTCGGCGTGGAGTTCGCCATGCCGGGCGCCTTCAACACCCTGGAGTTCTACGGCAAGGGTCCCTTCGAGAACTACATCGACCGCCAGGGCGCCGCGCAGGTGGGCCGCTGGAAGCAGGCGGTGGCGGACCAGTACCACTTCGGCTACGCCCGTCCGCAGGAGTCCGGCACCCACGTGGGCATGCGCTGGATGCGCCTGACCGACGCCGCCGGCTGCGGCTTCGAGATCTCAGCCCCGCTCGCCTTCTCCGCCTCTGCCCTGCCCTTCGGGCGCCGTGACATCGACCTGTCGGTCACCGGCGGCGGCAGGGGCCGCGGCGGCGACCAGCGCCATTCGCTGGAGCTCCGGGAAGACGGCCTCACGCACGTGAACGTGGACCTGGTGCAGATGGGCCTCGGCTGCGAGAACTCCTGGGGCGCCATCCCGCGCCCCCAGTACCGCATCAAGGCCGAGCCGCGGGTGTTCAGCTTCATGCTGAAACCGCTGCTGTAGCGCCCGCCGCATACGAAAGACCTCCGGTTCATCGCCGGAGGTCTTATTCGTTGTTCATCTCGGGGACTAGCGGGCCTTGCCGTTGGATCCGAGGACGTTGATGATCTTGTGGATGTACATCTTCTTCATCTCCTCACGGGCAGGCTTGAGGTACTGGCGAGGATCGAAGTGACCCGGGTTCTCGGCGAGGTGACGGCGCACGGCGGCGGTCATCGCGAGACGGCTGTCGGAGTCGATGTTGATCTTGCAGACGGCGCTCTTCGCAGCCTTGCGGAGCTGCTCCTCGGGAATGCCGATGGCGTTGGGGAGCTTGCCGCCGTACTTGTTGCACATATCGACATACTCCTGCGGCACGGAAGAGGAGCCGTGGAGGACGATCGGGAAGCCCGGAAGCTTCTTCTCGATGGCCTTCAGCACGTTGAAGGCGAGGGGCGGCGGAACGAGTTTGCCGTTCTCGTCGCGGGTGCACTGCTCGGGCGTGAACTTGTAGGCGCCGTGGGAAGTGCCGATGGAGATGGCGAGGGAGTCGCACTTGGTCTTCTTGACGAAGTCGATGACCTCTTCCGGCTTGGTGTAGTGGGAAACCGCGGAGGACACCTCGTCCTCGACACCGGCGAGCACGCCGAGTTCGGCCTCGACGGTCACGTCATACTTGTGGGCGTAGTTGACCACCTTGCGGGTGAGCTTCACGTTCTCCTCGTACGGGAGGGAGGAGGCGTCGATCATCACGGAAGAGAAACCGAAGTCCACGCAGCTCTTGCAGAGCTCGTAGCTGTCGCCGTGGTCCAGGTGAAGGACGATCTGCGGCTTCTTCCAGCCCAGTTCCTTGGCATATTCGACGGCACCCTGGGCCATATAGCGGAGCAGGGTCTGGTTCGCGTAGTTGCGCGCACCCTTGGAGACCTGCAGGATCACCGGGGACTTGGTCTCCGCGGCGGCCTGGATGATGGCCTGGAGCTGCTCCATGTTGTTGAAGTTGAAAGCGGGGATGGCGTAACCGCCCTTGACGGCCTTGGCGAACATCGCACGGGTGTTCACGAGGCCCAGTTCTTTGAATGAAACCTTCATAAAAGTACTATGATTTGTGTCTTACTTTCAGTAAATCGTGCAAAAATAACTATTTTTGCGGAAAAGTCCACATAAATGTCCGGCAAAGTCATCATCTTTTCTGCGCCGTCCGGTGCCGGCAAAAGCACCGTCGTAAACCACCTCCTGGGCCTGCACCCGGAGTTCGAATTTTCCGTCTCCGCGACATCGCGCCCGCCGCGCGGGACCGAGCAGGACGGCGTGGAGTATTACTTCATCTCCGCCCGGAAATTCCGCTCCCTGATCCGCAAGGACGCCTTCGTGGAATACGAGGAAGTGTATCACGACCGCTTCTACGGCACGCTCAAGAGCGAAGTGGAACGCATCTGGGGCAACGGCCACGTGATCGTCTTCGACGTGGACGTCAAGGGCGGGGTGAACCTCAAGAAATACTTCGGCGACGCCGCCCTGTCCGTGCTCATCGTCCCGCCCTCGATGGAGGTCCTGGAGAGCCGCCTGCGCGGCCGCGGGACCGACAGCGAGGAGGCCATCCTCGAGCGACTGGCCAAGGCGGCCTCGGAGCTGGAATTCGCCCGCGGCAAGTTCGACTTCGAACTCGTCAACGACAAGCTGGAAGACACCTTCCGCATCGCGGAGGAGACCGTAAACGCCTTCCTATGCGGATAGCGGTCTATTCCGGATCCTTCGACCCGCTCCACACCGGCCACCTGGCCATCATGGAGCGCCTTTCCGCGAGCCCGGACTACGACTGGACCTACCTGGTCATCTCCCCGCAGAATCCCCTCAAGGACGCGTCCAAGGCCCTGTCCGCCGAGCGCCGCTACCGCGCGGCCGTCGAGGCCGTCCGGCGCCATCCCGGGCTGTACGTCTGGGTGGACGACATCGAACTGAAGATGCCCGCCCCCACCTACACGATCAAGACCCTGGACGCGCTCCGGGAGCGCGAGCCCGGGAATGAATTCACCCTCGTGATCGGGGCGGACAACCTGGACATCATCCACCGCTGGCGGGAGGCGCCGCGCATCCTCCGGGAGTACGGCGTGGCCGTCTATCCGCGCAGCGGGTACGACGCTCCCCGCCTCCGGCAGGCCCTGCTGGAAGAGTGTCCGGACTACCGCATCCGCCTGATCGACGCGCCCCTGGTGGACATCTCCTCCACGCAGATCCGCGAGATGCAGGCGCAGGGGCTGGACGCTTCCGCCTGGCTGATGTAAGTTCCTGTTACTTATGAAGTTCCGCATCCTGTTGGCGGCGCTCGCCGTCCTGCTGGCGCCGGGCATTCCCGGCGTCCGGGCGCAGGACGCCGGGTCGGGCCGCCTGGCCTGGATGCTGGAGAACCTGCCCGAGTGCCCCGCTTTCGAATCCTGGCTCACGCGGACCGGCGCCCTGCCGCCGGATTTCGAGGCACTCCCGCGCACCAACCTGCTGCCCGACGCTTTCACCTTCGCCGACGGCAGCCCCGTGGTGACGGACGAGGACTGGGAGCGGCGCCGCGCCGAGATCCTGGACCTGTTCATCCGCTACGAGTTCGGCACCCTGCCGCCCCGGCCCGCCATCTGGAGGGTTGAAGTGCTGGAGGACCGGGAAAACCGGTCCGGACGCACGCTGAACGTCTGCCTCTGGTTCGGTCCGGACGTCCGGAGTTCCGTCCGCGCCAGCGTGACCATCCCTGCGGGAGAACCGGGCACGAAGTATCCGGTGGTCCTGTCCCCGCGGCTCGGGGGCCTGGGCGGCGTGGTCCTGCAGCGCGGCTACATCAGCGCCGGCTTCGCGGCCAGCGACGACCTGGACGACAGCTGCGAGCTGCGGGACGTGTACCGGGACTGCACCTTCTCCAAACTGACCCGCCGGGCCTGGCTGACCGGCATCGTGCTCGACTGGCTCGAGACGCTGCCGGAAGTGGACCCGGAACGGATCGCCCTGTACGGCTATTCCCGGGACGGGAAGATGGCGGCCATCGCCGCCGCCCTGGACAGCCGCATCGCCGCCCTGGTGGCCGGCAGCACCGGCGTGGGCGGCTTCATCCCCTGGCGCTACGCCGGCGAACGCGGCGGCGGGGAGAGCATCGAGAGCACCACGCGGATGTTTCCGGACTGGTTCATCCCGGACCTCCGCTTCTTCAGCGGCCACGAGGACCGGCTGCCCGTGGACGCCAACCTGCTGCTGGACCTGATCGCCCCCCGCGCCGTGCTGATGGAGTGGGGGCTGAACGACGAGGTGGCGAACGGATGGGCGCTGGAGCGCGTCTATGAGGCTTCCCTGCCGGTGTACGCGCGCTACGGGGCCGAAGACCGCCTCGGCCTGCTGCGCGGGAACGGCTTCCACGGGAGCATCGACCTGGAGGCCTGCCTCGATTTCCTGGACATCCAGTTCGGCCGCAGCGGGCGCAGATGGGACTACGACCCCACCTTCCCCTGGGACTGGGACGCCTGGGCCGCCGGACACCCCCTGGATGTGGCAGACTACCCCGCCCACCGGAAGGACGAGCCCCTCGCCCGCAACCGGCGGGACTGGGAGCGCCGCCGCCCCGCGCTGCTGGACGCCGTCCGGCAGATGCTCGGCAAGGCCCCGGTCGCTCCGCCCGCGCAGGCGCCGCCGCCCGCCCCGGCCGCCCCCGACATTCCCGCGTGGGTGATCGGGCGCGGCATGCCTGAATTCGGCTGGATTCCGGCCGACAACGAAGGGATGGCCAGCCGGCGCATCAGCTTCGGCCCCGACGGCGTGCGCGGCGACCTCTACTATCCGGCGGACACGCCCGAGGATACCCGCCTGCCCGTGGTCATCTGGCTGCACGGCTACCATTTCCCGCTGGGCTATATGTGGGTGTACCACGCCGATACGCATCCGGTACCGGCCCTGGTCCGGGAAGGCTTCGCCGTGCTGGCTTTCGACCAGACGGGCTTCGGCTCCCGCTGCGGAGAATATGCGCCGTTTTACGACCGCTGGCCGCAGTGGTCGCGCCTGGGGCGGATGGTCACCGACGTTCAGGACGCCATCACGGCCTTGGAGCAGGACCCCCTGGTGGATCCGGAACGGATCAACCTGCTGGGCTTCGCGCTCGGCGGGACGGTGGGCCTGTATGCCGCCGCCCTGGATACGCGCGTACGCAACGTGGTGTCCGTGTGCGGCTTCACGCCGATGCGCAGCGACACCGGCGCCGACGGCCTGTCCGGGATCACGCGCTACAGCCACCTGCACAACCTGCTCCCCCGCCTCGGCTGGTTCGCCGGGCAGGAAGAGCGGCTGCCTTACGATTTCGGGGACCTGATTGCCCTGACGGCGCCGCGCGGGGTGCTGATCGTACAGCCCTCGATGGACCGGGACGCCGACCCCGCCGCGGTCCGCCGCGCCGTGGAATACGCTTCGGCGGCCTACGCCTGGGAAGGGGCCGCGACGCGCATCGGCCCCCGCATCCTGGGACCGGGCGGCGGCTCACGCGTCCAGCTGGAACTCCGCGAGCCGGAGGATTACGCGCGCTTGACGGCCATGATGCAGATCCCGGCTTTCATCTGGCTGCTCGACAGGCAGTGAGATTCCTGAATTATCATTATCTTTGCGCCAGAATTGGAACAGGTGGGGCGATCTGCCGCCCGAAAGGGAGGAAAGTCCGGACAGGACAGGGCATCCCGCTGCGGAAAGCGCAGGTAGGGGCAACCTTACGCCAGTCGTAACAGAAAAAAACCGGCTTCCAATGGTAGCCAAGGGTGAAAACGCGGGGCAAGAGCCCACGACGTCCGGCAGCGATGCCGGGCGGGTACGACACCGGGACCTGCAAGACCAAATATACTGGCAGATGAGGGCTGCCCGCCCGATGCCAGGGGGTAGGTTGCGAAGATAAATGGCAGAGAATCAGTGAACAGAAACCGGCTTACGGCTCCACCTTTTCCTTTTTGTTCTTGCGGCTGAGGTTTTTCCGAAGCCGTCTTTCCGCTTTCTGCACGGCCTCTTTCTGGCGCGTGAGGAAGTCGTTGAAACGACGCGACCGCTCGACCTCCTTCTTCTCCTTGAGTTTTTCGGCCATCTCCTCCGGCGCCTGGCGGATGCCCGGGAAACGCTTGCGGATGGACTCGGCGAGATGCCGGAAATACGGCTCCTTGTGGCGGTCGCGCTTCTCGGCGTACATCTCGTCGTAACAGACCAGGATACCCGTCTCGTAGGCATCGAAGAATTCGTCGTTGATGCCCATGCCCAGCATCTTCAGCGTGGGCGAGGTGTTCATATAGCTGTTCACCAGCGGCGGGATGCCCGAACCGAGTTTGCGGATCGCATCCTTGAGGTTCCGGTAGTCCGCCTTGAAGTCGTCGTCCTTGAGGATCAGGTCCAGCAGGCGGCCGTCCGCCTCCTCTTTCAGCGGCTGCTTGGGACGCACCAGTTCGTCCGGATCCGGGAAATGCTTCCACAGGAAGTGCTGGATCAGGTCGCGGCAGGACTTGTCGTAGGAAGGATAGATGGTCATCTTGCCCAGCAGGTACATGATGTTGGGATGCTGCAGGATGACCGCGGCGATGCCGTCCCACAGGTTGTCCAGGGCGAAGATCGCCTTGGCGCCCGCCTTGGAACTCTGGTACTCGGGCGTCACGAACGAGCGGCCCAGTTCCATCGTATGCGGCAGGTAGTCCCGGATGAAGCGTTCGGAATACCGGAACATATGGGCGGACGTGATGTGAGGCTGTCCGTCCTCCTGCATCAGGACGTCCGGGCCCAGGATGAAGCGATAGCCGCCGATGATGGCAGACGCATCCGGATCCCAGATGATGATCTGCTTGTAGGGATGGTCCGTCGTGGTATCGAATTCGTCGATGTCGAGCGGCTGGCCGGTGCCGCCGCCGGAATCGCGGAAGGCGATCTCACGCAGGCGGCCGATCTCACGCAGCACGTTGGGTGCCTCGATCCCGTCCACGACATAAATCTCGTTGCCGGCCTTGTTGGTGTTGCAGAGTTTCTTATCAGGGGTAAGTTCCGCTTTGAGCAGGTCCACGCTTACCGGATCGATGATCTTTTCCATACTGCGTTACAGTTGATATACTTTTTCACGGACCCACGCCGCCCATTCGAGCGGTTTGCGGGATTTGTCGAAGACAGAGGCCGGTATCGGCTGGCCGAAAACGATCCGGAACGTCTTGTGCTGAGCGTGATACAAGGCGTCCGGCAGGAAGAGCATGGGGATATTGAACTTGATTTTCAAGAACTTGCGGAAGAACCAGTCCGCCCGGTAGAAACGGGCGGGATTCCGGCCCACGAAGTGCACCGGCACCACAGGCCGGCCGCTCTCCACGCTCTTGGTGATGAAGGTCTTCGTCCAGGGGAAATCCTGGATCTTTCCTTTAATCCGGCGGGAACACACGCCGGCGGGGAAAATCAGGATCTGGTCCTGGGAGCGGAAGGCTTCATCCAGCAACTGGGGCAGGTTCCGCACCTGGCTCCCCACCTTGTTGACAGGCACGCAGAGCGGCGCCAGCGGCTTGATGAAGAGCAGGAAGTCGTTGACCGGCATCTTCACCTGACCGAACTCGCGCGAGATGACACCGCACAAGGCGATGCCGTCAGCGCCGCCGAGCGGATGGTTGGATGCGAACGTATAGCGGGTACCGTCGCGGGGCACATTCTCCAGGCCCTCCACCTCGATCTTGATATCCATCTGCTCCAGGGTGTCGTCGCAGAAAGCGGCCCCCTGATAGCCCCGCGAAAGGATGCTGTTCAGCCAGTCCTGATGGATGAAGCGCTTCAGGAAGCGCACGACGAACCCGGGGAGTTTCTTCCCCTTGAACTTGCTGGCAATGATGGCGTCCAGGTCTATACGGCCTTCGAAATCTTCGTCTGCCATGATCGGTCGGGTTTTAGTACCTTCAAATATACGAAAAATTATGAAACGAGAACAGCGTTCAGATCATAATCTTCCGCCCCCGTGACACGCACCCGGACAAAGTCCCCGACCGCCACTTTCCCGGCGGCGCCGGCCACCAGGATCTCGCCGTCCACGTCGGGGCTCTCGTACTGGCTGCGGCAGACCGCGGTGCCGTCCACGATGTCGTCCACCATCACGGTGAGCTCGGTCCCCACGCGGGACCGGTTGTATTCGAGCGAAATCTCGCGCTGGACCTCCATCAGGGCGTCCAGGCGCGCCTGCTTCACTTCTTCCGGTACGTCGTCCTTCAGGTGCGCCGCGCCCCAGGTTCCCTCCTCCTCGGAATAGGTAAAGGCGCCCAGGCGCTCGAAACGGGCTTCGCGCACGAAATCCAGCAGTTCGGCGAACTCCTTCTCCGTCTCGCCGGGATGCCCCACGATCATCGTGGTGCGCAGCGCGACGCCCGGCACCTCCCGGCGCAGGCGGGCGATGAGCGCCCGCGTCCAGGCGCCGTCCACGTGCCGGTGCATGCGGTCCAGCACCGGGTCGGAGATGTGCTGCAGGGGGATGTCGAGGTATTTGCAGACCTTGGGATTGGTTGCCATGATCTGCAGGACGTCTTCCGGGAAATCCGCCGGGTAGGAATAATGGATGCGGATCCACGCGATTCCGGGGATGGCCGACAAGCGCCCGATGAGTTCGCCCAGGGCCCGACGATGATACAGGTCCAGCCCGTACCAGGTCGTATCCTGCGCGATCAGGATCAGTTCCCGCACGCCGCGGGCCGAAAGCGACTCCGCCTCGGTCACGAGGTCCTCCATCGGCACGGAGCGGTGGGCGCCGCGGATGAAGGGGATGGCGCAGTAGGAGCAGCGGCGGTCGCAGCCCTCGGAAATCTTCAGGTAGGCGTAGCCCTTCGCCTCGCTCAGGCGGCGGGTGACCGCCGGACCGGGCTGCACGCCCAGGTGGCGCAGGACGGGCGAAAGGTCGCGGGCACCGAACCAGGCGTCCACCTCCGGGATTTCCCGGGGCAGTTCGGCGGCATAGCGCTGCGCCAGGCAGCCGAACACGACCAGTTCCCCGGCCTCGCCCCGTTTCTTGGCCTCGACGGCCTCCAGGATGGCATTCACCGACTCCTCCTTGGCGTCGCCGATGAAGCCGCAGGTGTTCAGCAGCAGGCAGTCCACGGGCCCGTTCCCGTCCACGATGTCAAAAGCATCCGCCGGCAGCTGGGCCAGCAGATGCTCCGTGTCGACCGTGTTCTTGGAACAGCCGAGGGTGATGACCTTAATCCTGCGGCGCATCGCCCTGCTCCTCCTCCTTCACGAAATCGAACGAGGCATACTTGGCGATCTGGTCATACCAGCCCACCACCTTGCGCATATGGGAGACGTAGAAACGGTCGGCGTCGTAGTTGGGGATGGCCTTGCTGAAAAGGGCGGTCAGTTCTTCGTCGGAGGCCTTGGCGGAAGGGGCTTCGGCGTCGCCGAGCACCTTCTTGAGGGCCAGGAACACCTCGTCGAGTTTCATCTCGCCTTCGCTGGTATAGATGGCGATGTCGGCCAGGGTGGAGATGCGGCTGCTGGCGTTGAATACCTTGCGCTGGCCCGTCTCCATATTTTCGCCGATGGCGCCGCCGCGGGCCTGGGCCACGTAGCGGAACAGGCCGTGCTGGCCGGCGACGGACATGATGCGTGCTAAATCAGTTTGCATATCAGTTTTCTAATTTGAATGAACATTTCTTCGGGTGTCGTGTCGTTCACGACCGTAAAATCGATGCGTGCGGGATCGAAAGACTGCAGGGCGTCGCGTTCCGCGGCCTTGGGGTTGCGCGCGAGCCGCACTTCGTACGGGGCGGTGACGAGCACCACCCGGTCGAACAGGCCGTCGAACTGCGGCTTGCCGAGGGCGATGGCCGATTCCACGAAGCGCAGCGGCGCCGTCTGGGCGGCAATCCAGCCGCGCAGGTCCTCCAGGACATACGGATAGACGACGGACTCCAGCCTGGCGAGTTTCGCGGGGTCGGAGAAGACCGTTCCAATCTGCTCCCAGCGCAGTTCCAGCGCATCTTCGATCCGGCATTTCAGGCCCGGGACGAGCGAGTACAGCAGCTTGGTGCGGGAATCGCAGTCATACACGGGAAAACCCAGCGAGGCCAGATAGCGGCAGGCCTCGGATTTTCCGCTTCCGATCGGACCGGTGACCAGGATCGTCTTCATCTTACTCTGCCGTACGGACCAGACAGTCAAACACTTCCGGCGTAATCACATAGTCGATCACCCCGTCCGGCAGGCCGTCGCAGCGGGCCACGCAGCGGCCGGTGCGCGAGCCGTTGAAATCCTGCCAGTCGATATAGAAGGACACCTGTCCGGCGGGGTCGGCAGTCAGCGGGAATACACAGCGGAACACCACCGTGGCGGTGGAAGGGAGGACCGACAGGTCCACCCGGGCCGGCACGTTGCGCGTACCGATCCGCTCTTCGCTGCGTATCTCCACGAAACGGGACACCTCCATCGAGTAGATGGACTCCTGGTGGGAGAGACGCACCCCGGAGGGCGGCTCCAGGCGCACCTTGCCGTGGACGCTGCTGCGCAGTTCGCTGAGTTCCAGCGGCTTCGTCTGCACGTAGGACAGGTTCTCCAGGCGCGAAGGCTCCCCGTACACGAGCACGGAGTCGGGCTGGAGGGTCAGCGGCTTGACGGCCATGTACTGGGGCTCGAAATCGATCGAGACCACGGGCCGCACGGGGACCTTCTTGTAGGTCTCCTCCGGGAAGGAGAACTCAAGGTCGTCGGAGATGAAGTTCTCCACCGTCACGCCGTCCCCGAACAACTGGGGAACGTAACGGTAGAGGCTGGCGTTGGCGATCGAGTACCATTCCCCCCGGACGTGCCGGAACTCGGCGGCGCCGAACTGCACCTGGACCGGCCGCTTGTGCCGGCGCCCCAGGACGAGATGCCGGAAACCGGAAGCGTCCACCTGCGCGGTCGCGGTCGCTTCCGAGGTGGACACGGCGGCCCGCCCCTCGATGTTGCTGACGGCGACCACCGGCACGCTCACGATCGAGGCGTAGTTCTGCGACAGGTTGTGTACGATCCAGAAACTGGCCGACAACAGCACGCAGAGCAGGAATTGCACCCACTTCTTCACCTACTTCTTCTCTGCAGGGGGCTCGGCGGTGGTGTCCTTGTTGATGGAGGTCTTGTCCACGCGGATCTTGACTTCGCCGTCCACCTTCACGAGCACGGTGCGCTCGTCGATGTCGGCCACGGTGCCGTAGATACCGCCGGCGGTGATGACCTTGTCACCCTTCTTGAGGGCGTTGCGCATCTCCTCCAACGCCTTCTGCTGCTTGCGCTGCGGGCGGATCATGAAGAGCCACATCACCAGGAACATCAGGGCGAGCATCAGCAGGAAGCTCCAGCTCGAGCTGCCGGCAGCAGGCTGGCCGGCTGCCTGTAAAATCATGGAAATCATATTATTGATTGTTTTGGTTGATCAGTTTGTCCAGCAGGCCGTTCACGAATCCGCTGCTCTCCGGGGTACTGTAGTACTTGGAAATCTCCACGTACTCGTTGATGATGATGCGCGGCGAGACGGACGGCCAGGCCTTCGCCTCGGCCATGCCGCAGGCGATGAGCGCCAGGTCCGTGGTGCAGAGGCGGTCCCGGGTCCACTTCGGCGTGAGCTCCGCCACGCGGGCGCTGAATTCGTCATAACCCGTGTAGGCCGTACGAAGCAGCGTCACGACGAACTTCCGGTCGCTCTCGAATCCCTCGTGCCCGGGGAGTTCGCTCTGGTAGAGCGGCGGCAGCTGCCAGGTCTCGCCCTTGCCGAGCGCATAGAACGAGCGGCAGCACCAGCCCAGGGCATAGCCCAGGTCGTCGTTCCAGTGGATGGACAGGTCCTCGAGGATGTCGGCCAGGTCGCGGTCGTCCTCGAGTTCGCGCTCGAAGATCTTCACCCACAGGCGGGCGTCCTCCTCCAGCGAGGATTCCCCGCTGTCCAGGTATTCCTTGAAATACTTCCGGCTGCGGATGCGTTCGTACAGGCGGCGGAGCAGGACGTCGTACTGGTCCCAGGAGAACTTCTTCCGGGCGACGAGCTTGGTGAAATCGGGGTCCTGCGACAGCAGGGATGCGATCCGGTTTTCGACGAACTTGAGATTGGGATGGAGTTCCTCCTCCGTGGGATTGAACTTGGAACGGGCCGCTTCGATGCGGGATTTCGCCTCCGCCGTGAGGGGGCCGCACAAGGCCATCAGGAACAGGTACAGGTCCCGGGTGGACTCACACGAGATATCGAGAAGGGCTTCCGCATCCTTGAGAGTCATACCGTGGTTTTCCGCGTAGCAGTAAACGGCCTTGAAAGCCTTGATACGGAGAATTCTTCGGTTGAGCATACTTTCAAACAAATTTGTCTGCAAAGATAGCAAGTAATCCAGAAAAAAACTTATTTTTGTAAGAACATATCCATAAATTATTCGCTATGTACAGAGAGGATTACGACTCGGCGAGATTTGAGAGCCGGGATGCGGAAGATGTCTATTCCAAGCCTGTGCGGGCCGGAAAACGGACCTATTTCTTCGACGTGAAGGCGACCAGGGGCCGCAAGGATTTCTACCTCACCATCACGGAGAGCAAGCGCCGGACCAACCCGGACGGATCTTTCAACTACGACAAGCACAAGATCTTTCTCTACAAGGAGGACTTCGAGAAGTTCGCCGAGGGGTTGGACGAGGTGATCGCTTACATCAGGGACAACTGCTTCCACGGAGAGATTCCGCAGCGGACGGCGGAGGGATTCGGCGAAGCGGATTTCGAGGAGCTCTGATGGGTTCCATCCTGCTTCGGGATGTCACGGTCGGAGGCGACCGCAAGGACATCCTGATCTCCCGGGGGCGCATCAGCAAGATCGGTCCGGCCGGCGATTCCGTCCGCTGGGAAATGGCCGGCGACCTTGAGATGATGGACTGCTCCGGCAAGGTGGCCATCCCCGGATTCATCAACATGCACACCCATTCGCCGATGTCGCTCATGCGCGGTATCGGCGAGGATATGCTTTTCTACGACTGGCTCGCCAAGATCTGGAAGATCGAGGATCACCTCGACCACGATTTCGTGTACTGGGCCACGAAGGTCTCCTGCCTGGAGATGATCCGCACCGGCACCACGGCCTTCAACGACCAGTACTGGTTCTTCGATTCCTCGGTCAAGGCCGCCCGCGAAATGGGCCTGCGCATCGCCACCGGCTATGACGTGATGGACAAGGGCAGCCACGAAGAGGCGGAGCGCCAGAAGGAGCAGTGCATCGCCAAAAGCGAGGCCTTCCTGCACGCGGGCGACCCCGGGCACATCTACGGGCTCGCCTTCCACGCCATCTATTCGGTCAGCGAGGAGATGATCCTCTGGACCAGCGAGCTGGCGCGCAAGTACGACGTCAACCTCCACATCCACCTCTGCGAGACGCAGAAGGAGGTGGAGGACTGCAAGGCCGCCCACGGCGGGCTCACCCCGGTCGAATACCTCGACCGCCTCGGGGTGCTCTCCCCCCGCCTGCTCGCCGCCCACACCCTCTGGCTCACCCCCCACGACATCGAACTGCTCGCCGAACACGGCGTGCACTGCATCCACAACATCAACTCCAACGCCAAGCTCTCCTCCGGCTACCGCTTCCTCTACAACGAGATGCGCGACGCCGGCATCAACCTCTGCCTGGGCACGGACGGCTGCGCGTCGTCCAACAACCTCGATATGCTCGAGGCGATGAAGACCTCCGCCCTCTTCCAGAAGGCCTGGCGGCAGGACCCTTCCGCCCTGCCGCTGCAAGAGCTGATGGACATGGCGACGGTCAACGGCGCCCGGGCCCTGCGCCTCGACGCCGGCCGTATCGAGGAAGGCGCGGCCGCCGACCTGTCAATCGTCGATACCGACAACACCTTCTTCCTCTCCCCCGGCCCGTTCCTGGCGAACCTGGTGTATTCCGCACATTCGGACTGCATCGACTCCGTCATCTGCGACGGCCGCTTCCTGATGCGCCACCGCGAGATCCCTGGCGAGCAGGAAATCGTCGAGCAGGCCCGCAAGGTCATCTCAAAAATCATCTAACCAATTAACACTGAACTATATGGACAGCAGAATCCGTACCTATCAAGTTGCCGCAGACTACATCCGCCAGCAGATCGGCGGATACACCCCGCTGGTCGGCATCGTGCTCGGCAGCGGCCTCGGCCGGCTCGCCGACCGGATCCAGGATCCCGTCGTCATCCCGTACAAGAACATTCCCGGCTTCCCGGTCTCCACGGCCGTGGGCCACAAGGGCAATTTCATCGTCGGCCGCCTGGGCGGCAAGATCGTGATGGCCATGCAGGGCCGTTTCCACTATTATGAAGGCTATCCGATGGAGCTGGTGACCATCGGCGTGCGCACGATGGCCGTGCTCGGCGTACAGGACCTGTTCGTTTCCAACGCCGCCGGGGCCGCGAATCCGGATTTCCGCGTGGGCGACCTCGTTGTCATCCGGGACCACATCAGCATGTTCCCGAATCCGCTGATCGGGCCGAATCTCGAGGAGATGGGGCCGCGTTTCCTGGATATGACCTGCGCCTATGACACCGAACTGCGCGCGCTGGCCGAGAAATGCGCGGACGGCCTGGGGATTCCGCTTCAGAAAGGCGTGTATTTCGGCAGCACGGGTCCGACCTACGAGACCCCGGCCGAGGTGCGCTTCTACCGCACCATCGGCGCGGACCTGCTGGGCATGTCCACCATCCCGGAGGTCATCGTGGCCCGCCACTGCGGCATGCGGGTGTTCGGCATGTCGGTCGTGACGAACTGCGCCCATTTCGACAACGTTACGGAGAATCTCAACGACGGCGACGACGTCGTGAAGCAGGCGGACGCCGCCGCGGAGCGGATGAGTTCCCTCTTCGCCGCGATGGTGGCCGCACTGTAGCGGGGCTCGTCAGAGAGCCTGATCCAGGAAATCTATAAAGCCTTGGATGTCAAGGTTATATGGACGGGGGCCGGCAATCCGGCTCCCGTCGCCGTTCAGGAGGAAGTAGTTCGGCTGCGCATTCACGCCGAAGTCGTGCAGGGCGATGTATGAGTTGACGCGCCCCACGTCCTTGAGCGGCTTTCCATTTTCGTTGAGCACCCACTCGGACTCCGGCAGTCTGGTCTTGTCGTCCACGTGAAGCGCGACGATCACGAAGTCGTCCCGCAGGCGGCGGAGCACCTCGGGATCGGACCATACACGGCTTTCCATCTCCCGGCAGTTCACGCAGCCGTAGCCCGTGAAATCCAGGAATACCGGCTTCCCGCTTTCCCGCGCGGCAGCAAGGCCGTCGTCCAGCCGCTCATAGGCCGGCAGGCCGTGGGCCACGCGTATCATCCCGTCAGGAAGCGCTTCGTCCGGAACTGCGGCGTTCCGGGCCTGTCCCGTCTCCCCGGGCGCAAGCACGAAGTCCTGCGTCTCCATGGGCGGCAGATAGCCGGAAATGGCCTTCAGCGGCGCGCCCCACATCCCGGGAACCAGATACACCACGAAAGCGAACACGGCGATCGAGAGCGCCAGCCGGGGCACGGACAGGTACTCCAGGGGCGTGTCGTGCTTGAAACGGATCTTGCCGATCAGGTAGAGCCCCAACAGGAAGAAGACCGCGATCCAGATGGCCAGGTAGACCTCGCGGTCCAGCAGGTGCCAGTGGTAGGTCTGGTCCGCCGTGCTGAGGAACTTCAGGCCCAGGGCGATCTCGATGAAACCGAGCACAACCTTGACCGAATTGAGCCAGCCGCCGCTCTTGGGCAATCTCTTCAGCAGTGAGGGGAAGAGCGCCAGGACGGTGAACGGCAGGGCGAAGGCTACGCTGAACGCCAGCATGGTGACCATCGGGGTCCAGAACTCGCCCTGCGTGCTCTTGATCAGCACGGTGCCCACGATCGGACCGGTGCAGCTGAAGCTGACCAGCACGAGGGTGAGCGCCAGGAAGAAGATGCCGCCGAGGCCCTTGCGGTCGCTGTTCTTGTCGGCGCTGTTGGTCCAGCTGGACGGGAGCGTGATCTCGAAGGCGCCGAAGAAACTCGCGGCGAAGACCATGAACACCAGGAAGAAGATGAGGTTGGGCAGCCAGTGGGTGGACAGCCAGTTGAAGATGTCCGCCGTGACGCCGCTGCCGCCCACAATCCACGTAATGCCGATTATCAGGCTGATCGGGACGGTATAAAGCAGGATGATGAAAAGTCCGTACAGGAAGGCTTTCAGGCGGCCCTGACGGGGGTTTTCGCTGCCCTTCATGAAGAAGGAGACGGTCATCGGGACCATCGGGAATACGCAGGGCGTGAGGAGCATCGCGAAGCCCCACAGGATCGCCTCCAGGATCAGGGCCCACAACCCACCGGCCGCGGTGTTCTGCTGCTCCCGGCCGGCGCGGGAGGAAGGGCTATCGGCCTGGGAAACCGTAGCCACCCTCGGCTCCGTAAGAGGGAGGGGCCCGCCGACTTCGTCGGTGGGAGGGGTCTCGCGCAGCGAGACGTTTCCAAGGCCGATACGCCCTTCTCCCGCCGGTTGGAAAAACGCTTCGAAGTCCCAGTCGACGGGCATATAGCACGCGTCGCCCTTGCAGGGCATATACGTGACCGTGCCGGTCACGTGGTCGATCCCCTCGTCCAGATCGCCCGTCAGGACGATCTGCTGCCCCTCCGGAGACTCCTTGACCTCGGACTTCCAGTGGATCTGCGGCGTCAGCTGCAACAGCAGCGCGGCAAGCAGGAGAAAGCGGGACATAAGCGGCGCGGATTACTTGGCGATGGCAACGGAACGGGTCTCGCGGATCACGGTGATCTTCACCTGGCCCGGATAGGTCATCTCGTCCTGGATACGCTGTGCGATATCGGTGGACAGGCGGGCGGCCTGCTCGTCGGACACCTCTTCGGCGCCCACGATCACGCGGAGCTCGCGCCCCGCCTGGATGGCGTAGGACTTGGTCACGCCCGGATAGGAGGCGGCCAGGTCTTCCATTCCCTTGAGACGCTTGATATAGGACTCGATCACCTCGCGGCGTGCACCCGGACGGGCGCCGGAGATGGCGTCGCCCACCAGCACCAGCGGTGCATAGATGGAGGTCATCTCCATCTCCTCGTGGTGCGCGCCCACGGCATTGCAGATTTCAGGACGCTCCTTGTACTGCTCGGCCAGCTTGGCACCCAGGATGGCATGAGGAAGCTCCGGATCCTGGTCGCTGACCTTGCCGATATCGTGCAGGAGGCCGGCGCGGCGGGCCACCTTCGGGTTCAGCCCCAGTTCGGAGGCCATGATGGCGCAGATGTTCGCCACCTCACGGGAGTGCTGCAGGAGGTTCTGCCCGTAGGAAGAACGGTATTTCATGCGGCCGATGAGTTTGACCAGCTCCAGGTTGAGGCCGTGGATGCCCATGTCGATGCAGGTGCGTTTGCCCGTTTCCAGGATCTCGTCCTCGAGCTGCTTGCTCACTTTCGCGACCACTTCTTCGATGCGGGCGGGATGGATGCGGCCGTCGATCACCAGCTGGTGCAACGACAGGCGCGCCACCTCGCGGCGGACCGGATCGAAAGCGGAGAGCAGGATGGCGTCGGGGGTGTCGTCCACGACGATCTCGACGCCCGTAGCGGCCTCCAGCGCGCGGATATTTCGGCCTTCCCGGCCGATGATGCGGCCCTTTACCTCATCGTTCTCGATGGGGAAGGTGGTGACGGCGTTCTCGATGGCCGTTTCCGTCGCGGTGCGCTGGATCGTGTTGATGACGATGCGCTTCGCTTCCCGGGCGGCATTGAGCCGCGCTTCGTCCATCGTATCGTTGATATAGGCCTGCGCTTCGCTGCGCGCCTCGGCCTTCATGTTCTCGACCAGCATCTTGCGGGCCTCTTCTGCGGTCATTCCGGCGATGTTTTCAAGCTCCTTGTTGACCTGTGCCGTGATGCGGTCGCATTCCTCCATCTTGGCGTCGAGCTTGTTCTTCAGGGCGTTCACCTGGCCTTTCTGGGAATCCAGGTCGTGCTGCCGGCGGTCCAGTTCCCCCTGCTGCTGCTTCAGCTGGCCTTCCCGGGACTTGATATTGTTCTCCCGGTCGCGGAGTTCGTTGTTCTTCTTGCCCACGAACGCCTCGTGCTCGCTCTTCATCTGGAGGAATTTCTCCTTGGCCTGCAGGATCTTCTGCTGCTTGACGTTCTCGGCCTCGAGATTCGCCTTTTCGATGATGGCGTCGGCGCGTCCCTTGGACGCGGCGCGGCTGACCAGTATATAAATTGCAAGGGCCAGGACAGCGCCTGCAACTGCTGCTAGGATATAGTACAACATAGTATATAAATTAAACAGTATCCACCTGTATGTCAAGCAGATACTGTTAAAATAAAAAGCCGTCAGCCGAGCTTTCAGAAAAGCCTGCAATTAGGTTTTGGGCTCCGTCCTGTCTCGGGCTTCCCGTCGTAGCGGGCCTGCCTTCCTCAGTCCGAGTAGACCCGGTTCCGAAGAACTTGTTGTTTTCAGAAGATGGGCCTGACGGCTTATCACTTTTTCAGCGCCTCCAGATAAGCGGCAACGTCCGCACCCAGGGAATCCACCTCCTCGGCCAGGCGGGCGATCTTTTTCTGCGCGAAGAGCTTCCCGGCGGCCTCCTGGATAGCGACGAAGACAAGCTTATCTTCGGGATTGCTCTCCGGGAAGCGGGAGTCGAAGCGGGTCAGCATATCGGAAACCTCCTGGGCCGCCACCCGCATCAGCTGCTCCATTTCAGGAGTAGCGGCACTGAGGCGGTAAGGCTTGCCGGCAACGTTCAGCGTAATATCCTGAGCCATATCAACTCTCCAGCAGTTTTATGCACCTGTCAATCTCTTTGATCAACTTTCCGATGCGCTCGCGGGAACCGGCAGGGTCCCCGGAAGCCTGGAAAGCATGCATCAGTTCAAGATTGGCTATCTGTTGGTTTAAATCAGTAATCTGCTTTTTGTATTCCAGGGACTTCTCCTCACACTGCCGAAGCCGTTCCTCGAGCACGGTGGCCTTCTGGTGTTCGGCTTCATACAGAGCGACCAGCTTTGCGATATTTGACTTGATATCTTCGAGCATGCGGATCAGTATCTGGTCAACAATATGCAAATATATAAAAAAAACGCGGATTGACAAACCGCATATAAAAAGGACCTGCGAACCGAAGTCCGCAGGTCCAACGAATAATATTTATCTAAAGAATTATTATTCAACAGGTTTCAGGATGACGGTACGGCTCAGGACGTCCTTGTTGAAGAACATCGCGTCGACGCCACCATTGGCAGAGGTCACGAGACGGTCGGCAGGGACACCGCAGCTGACGAGGTAGTCGTAGACGACCTTGGCACGCTGCTCGGACAGGGTCTGGTTGCGCTTGACGCTACCCGTAGCCTTGTCGGCATAACCGGCGACAGAGAACTTGGTGTCGGTGTTGCTGGCCTTGATGGCATCGGCATACATCTGCAGACGGACCTTGTCGCGGTCGGTCAGGTTGGCCTTGTTGATCTCGAAGAACACGGCGGTGGAGGCAGGGATCTCGTTGTTGATCAGCTTGTCAACATACTTGATGACTTCCTTCTCGACAGTGTCGCGAACGATTCTCGGGTGCTTGTCGGCATACTCGCGGGCGAGGGCCTCGGCAGCCTCCTTGGAGAGGTAACCGGCGGCGGCAGCGGCAGCGGCGGCACGGGCGAACTTGCCATGCTTGCCACCGATGGTCCAGACACCATTGAGGGTCAGGCGGCCGGTGGTGGAAGCCTTGCGGAACTTATCGGCATCGCCGAAGACGGACGGGGTCACGCCGACGCGGCCTTCCACGCCAAGGGCGAAAGCGTTGGTAATGTTGTAGGCCAGACCGAGACCGGCGGTGGCACCGAAGCGCACCTTGAGGTCGTCGTTGTAGTCAACAGCAAGAATCTTGTCATCGAAGGTGTCACCGGTGAACACGGTGCCGGCGGTGGAAAGATTCATGGTCGGACCGACGAACATATAGACATCGAAGCGGGCAAGATCCTCGGCCCAGATGTTGGAGAAGTTGACGAGACCGTCAAGATTCAACTCACCGAAAAGCTTGTTCTTGTACTCGACGACGTTGTCAGCGGTCATCTTGAAGGCATTGCCGTTGACCTTGCCGATGGACTGGAAAGGACCACCGATGACAGCGCGGACACCCCAAACCGGAGTGATGTAGCGGCCGATCTGAAGCTGGCCGTAGACGGACGGAGCATTGAACTCCGGAGTGAGCACGGTGTGGACACCGCCACCGAGACCGATGAACACGTCGTTGCCCTTGTAGGCGGCCTGGCCGTTCGCAGCGAACGTAGCGGCTGCCAGAGCGATAGACAAAGCGATAATTCTAAGTTTCATATCTGTGCTTTTTTAATTTCGTTGAACAAAGGGTCAGAAGGATTACTCGGCATCGACAAGACCACCACCGGCGTTGGGACCGGTCTTCTCGCCATGACCGTGGCCAGGAGCCCAGTGACCGGCATAGTCCGGATGCTGGATTTCCTCCCACTCGGCCTGGGAAACCTTCGTCTTACCCTCCATGGTGGCGATCACGCCATTCTCACCGACGGTGCGGGCGTCGCCCGTGGGCGTAGCGGTAATCTTGAAGAGGACGTCAGCCGGGGTAATGGTGGCGAACACGTTGTAGAGAGACCAGGCGGAGATGGTATAGTCGATGGTAGCCTTGGACTCCACCATAGGATTGTAGTTGCTGTAGATGGCGGAAGCGACGAGGATGATGTCGGACTCGAAGGTCGGCTCGAGGATATCGAGGGACTCGGGATCGACGTCGACACCCTCATAGTCAGGATAGGTAGCGCTGTCCTTCAGGATGAACTCGCTGGCGTTCTCGGCCCACATGGCACCTTCATAGTGCAGGTTGGCACCGGCAAGCTGGAGAAGGCTGGGAGTACCGGGGGTAACCTCGGTTTCGACATTCAGTTCATAGTCGAGGATGGTTCCACCGACGGGGATGACCACGGAATAGTTGGCCTTTCCACCGGGACGGAGGGCGTTGATGTGGACGGTAGCGGAGCCCTTGCCATCCTTATAGGTGGCGGAGACCGTGTAATCCTGGGCGGCGAGGGCCGGGGTACCGGTCAGCGTCGTCTCGGAAGTGATGGTAGCGGCAGAGGTGACGTCCTCGCCAGTGAGGATGTCCACTACCTTGGCGTTGATCGTTGCCTGGGCGGGAGCGACCTCGAACGCGGTGGTGAGCTTTTCAGGCTGGCAGGCGGCAAATACACCTACTAACGCAATGAGTGAAAAAAACTTTTTCATTTCTTTAAAATAAATATTAAACATTAAACTTGCTTTTCAACCTAAGGCAAAGCGGCATTTCCGCACTCGCGGATGCATACTACTTTACGATTTGCAAAGATATTGCAAGAAAACATAAAAAACAAATATTTTTCCAAAATATTATGCTATCGGGCAATCATACCGTCTATATAATAGGGGTTGAAATAAAACTTGCTCAGGATGTTGTCGGAGGCCTCCGTACGGAACTCCTTGTAGTAGTAGCGCTCGTTGTTGGCGTTGTAGGAAATGCCCATCTGATCGGAAGTCGTCAGGCGCGGGATGTACCCGTAACGCTTCTGCCGGAAAGGCGGCAGGGCGATCTGGAAACGGAACCCGCCGTTGACGTGCGCCGCCTTGGAAAAACCCTTCATCGCATAGAAGCCGACGGAGCAGCGGCGGAAATGCCGGATCATCTCGTATTTGACGCCCATGTCCCCGATCAGGAACCGTTCCGCCCGCAGGAGGAACTGCGTCTGGATGGCCGGCCAGTAGTAATTGGCCGCAATGTTCCAGTAGAACTGGAAATCATAGGTCGCATTAGGCACCAGCACCATCCCGTGCGTATCGCACAGGTCCAGTACGCCGATCTTGCCGTCCACCCAGAAGCGCTCGTTGGGAAAATGGTAGGCCGCTTCCAGCGCGACGCCGTAATGCTTGTTCGAAAAACGGCCCAGGGACAGTTTCCCGAGGATATTCAGGTTCCAAGGGTCGCGGAAGCGCTGGGACAGCGTGATGATTCCGGGGTGGATCCAGTCTTCCAGCATGCCGTAGCCGTCGTTGATGACGGGGATCTGCACCTGGTAGGACAGTTTCGCCCCCGGCCACAGGGACACCTCGACCGCGGGGCTGATCTGCCACAGGGACTGGTACACCTGCGTGATGATCAGGTTCATCAGGCTCACCTGGGGATATACCACGATGTCCACCTTGCCGAAGGAACTGTTCATCCGGGGCTGCTTCCGGACCAGGTCCCAGGACGCGTCCAGCCGCCTGGTCGTACGCCAGCGGTCCGACGCGGGGTCGTAGGTAATGGTCACCTCCGGAACGTTGAAGTTCAACCCGATGAGTTTGACGGGCTTGTTCAGGCCGAGGCCCGCTTCCTGGATGATCTCCGTCGCACGGGCGAATCCCTCCCCGGGAATCTTGTACAGGTCGTTCTCGAGCGCGAAGACCGTATAATCCTCCGACTCGGCGGCGCGGACGTTGGCGAACCCCTCTTCGACGAGCCGCTGCGCCACCTCCTCCGTCCGGAGCGATGACTGGGCCGCCGACGTCAGGGACGCCAGCGCAGGCAGCAGGGCCGCGAGCAGGATCTTCCGGAACTTCCGCATAAGGTTTAATTTACAAATTTAATAATTTTTCAGCACTTCCGTCGTCTCGAGCCGGAGATTTTTGTCATAAGTGTCGTGCCGGACATAGCCGAGTCCCGCGACATACCAGCTCTCCGAAGTCGTCGTCCGGTTCCGCCCCGGACCGCGCTCCACCTTGTGCTCGCGGACGACCAGGCAGTCGAATCCGCCGGCGGGCGTGTCGAGGTGCTCTTCCCGGACCACCTTCCGCTGCGTGACGGAGATGCGGTATTTCGCCCCCTTCACCTCAACGGTACAGGAGGCGTCCGGCAGGCTGTCCCCGACCTTCATCCCGGGCGGGAGCAGCGCCGGAGTCCCCTCCGAACGCATCTCGGCGTTAGGGAACAGGCCCTGCAGGACCGCCTTCAGCGAAGCGCCCAGGTCCATCCGGGCCCCGCCGTCCGCGTCCACCGTCACCGTCATCGGCGCGGGTCCGCCGAACATCGGCGCTCCCCCGGGCCGACCGAGCTGGAAGGTGTAGTCCACCACCCGCCGCGGGCCGCTCTGCCGGACGGACAAGATCTGCAGGGTGGTCGTCCGCCGGAGCCGGCCGCTGCCGGCGTCGTAACGCTCGTAGTACAGTTTCCGCCCCGGCTGCATGCAGAAATACGGCTCGCCCGCCCCGGCGGAGAAGGCCGGAAGCGCGAGCAGCAAGATCGCCAGGCAGACGGTACGGAAAGTTTTCACGCTGCAAAGATGCGAAATTTTTCTCTATCTTTGCCTTATGAGTCCGTTCCCCAGCCTGCACGCCTACGTAGAAGCGGAAATCCTGCCGCGTTACGACGCCTTCGACAAGGCGCACCGCCGTCCGCACGTGGAGCGCGTCATCCGCGACGCCCTCGCCCTGGCGGCCTTCTACCCGGTCGATCCGGAGATGGTATACGCCGCAGCCGCCTTCCACGATACCGGGCTCTGCGAGGGGCGGGAGACCCACCACCTCGCCTCCGGGCGCATCATCCGGGAGGATCCCGAACTCCCCCGCTGGTTCACCCCGGAGCAGATCGAGACCGTCGCCCGGGCCGCCGAGGACCACCGAGCCTCGCTGGCGAGCGCCCCGCGCAGCATCTACGGGCGCATCATCGCCGAGGCCGACCGGCAGATCGAGCCGGAAACCATCATCCGGCGCACCGTGCAGTACGGACTCGCCCACTACCCGGAAATCGACCGGGAAGGACACTGGCAGCGTACGCTGGAGCACCTGCACGAAAAATACGCCGAAGGCGGCTACCTTCGGCTCTGGATTCCGGAATCGCCCAACGCGGAGAAACTCGCGCAGCTCCGGGCGCTGATCGCCGACGAAGCGCGCCTCCGCACCCTGTTCGAAACCTTCTTCGCGGAAGAAACGGCCCCCTGAAACCGGTCAGATGCGGCCGGGGTAGGCCTCGAGGGCCTTCTGCAGCACCACGAGGGCCTTGGCGAGGTCCTCCTTGCAGAGGACGTAGGCGATGCGCACTTCCTGACGGCCTTCTCCCGGCTCGGTGTAGAAGCCGGCACCGGGCGCCATCATCACCGTCGAACCTTCGTACTGGAAGTCGCTCAGGCACCAGCAGCAGAATTTCTCGGCGTCGTCCACGGGCAGCTTGGCCATCGTGTAGAAGGCGCCCATCGGAATCGGGGAATACACGCCGGGAATCTTGTTGAGCCCGTCGATCAGGAAGTTGCGGCGCTCCAAGTACTCCTCATAGACACTGCTGAGGTACTCTTTCTGCACGCCCAGGGAGGCCTCGGCGACGACCTGGCCGAGCAGCGGCGGGGACAGGCGCGCCTGGCAGAACTTCATCACCGCATCGTGCACCGCGCGGTTCTTGGTGCACAGGCAGCCGATGCGGATGCCGCACTCGGAGTAGCGCTTGGACACGGAGTCGAACAGGACGACGTTCTGCTCGATCCCGTCCAGGTGGAAGGCCGAGATATAGGGCATGCCCGTGTAGATGAACTCGCGGTAGACTTCATCGCTGAAAAGGAACAGGTTGTGCTTCTTGACGATGTCGCGCAGCCGCTGCATCTCCTTGCGGGTGTAGAGGTATCCGGTCGGGTTGTTGGGGTTGCAGATGAGGATGGCCTTGGTCCGCGGGGTGATCTGCTCCTCGAAAGCCTCCACCGAAGGCAGGCGGAAACCGTCCTCGATGCGGGTCTTGACGCTCTTGACCACGGCCCCCACGGAAATGGCGAAGGCCATGTAGTTGGCGTAGAAGGGATCCGTCACGATCACCTCGTCGCCCGGCCCCAGGCAGGACAGGAAGGCGAACAGCACCGCCTCGGAGCCGCCGCTGGTGATGATGATCTCTTCCGGCGACAGGTAGATGCCGTACTGGGCATAGTACTGCACCATCTTGGTACGCAGGGAGAGGTAACCGTCGGAGGGGCTGTATTCCAGGATCGACCGGTCCAGGTTCTTCACGGCGTCGATACCGCACTGCGGCGTCTTGATGTCGGGCTGTCCGATGTTCAGGTGATACACGTGTACGCCGTTGCGCTTGGCGGCGTCGGCAAGGGGAGCCAGCTTCCGGATCGGGGAAGAAGGCATGTTCTGTGCGCGTTGTGAAATCTCCATCTGCTGAATGAAATGTGCGCAAAGATAAGAAAAAAACTCAATCCGCTACCAGGGAAGCCACCAAAGCGGCCAGTTCCTCCGAGGAATCCGTTTCCGGCACCAGCCAGCGCTGTCCGGCAATCAGCCGGGGCACTCCGCTCTTTTCCGAAGTCGAACTGCGGCCGAACAGCTCGTACACCTTGTCCAGGTACGCCTTGATGCGGGGGTCCTGCAGGGCGCTTCCGTACGCGTCGCCGAGGATCTCCCGGGCCCGCCGCTCCGCTTCGGCCAGGTCCACCTGCAAACGGGGCTCGCCCGCTCCCAGCAGGTAGTCCCAATATGCGGCGCAGGCCTCCGGCCGGTTGTACCAGACGGCGAGGGCCAGTCGCGTGAGCGTGCAGGAACCGGAGAAGCGGTCGACGCCCGATGCGGGAATATAGGGGTTGCAGGCACTGCTGAGCGGCACCGGGCAGAGCCGGATGCGGTAGCGGCCTTGCGTCAGTTCCAGGAATTCAGGCAGCGCGCGGTGCAGGCGGCGGCAGTGGATGCACTGGAAATCGAACAGGAGCGTCAGCGCTTCGCCGTCCGGGCTCCCGGCGGAAGCGGCCTCCAGCACGGGCACCTCGCCGTCGGCGAAAACGGGCAGGTCGGCGGCGGCGCGGCCGCTGTCATAAACGGCATCCGGCAGGGTGCGCGTCTGCACGAAGGCGAAGACCGCGGCGGCGGCCAGCCCCGCGGCAAACCACCGCAGCGGCCGTCCCCCCTCCCGCCGGGCACGCAGACAGACCAGCAGGGCGAGTACGCACCCCAGGACGTGCAGCGCCGTGCAGTATTTGCAGAAGGCGTGCAGCACGCCGGCCTGCAGCCAGGCGAACCAGACGGCGGCGCCCGCGATACAGCCGCCGAGCAGCGGCATCAGGCGCCACAGGAAGCGGTCCAGCGAACGGTCTTCGGGACGGGATCCCCCCTGGAAAAGGAGACAGAGCAGCAGCAGGACATAGAGCACGCCGGCAGGAAGGGCCACCGGGACGCGCCCGAGCACGTAGGCCCACGGGCTGCCCGTCACGAGGTCGCAGCCGCTGCCCGCCGCGCAGCCTGCCAGCCGCTCCCCCGTCAGGGAATGGATCAGCATCCAGACGGAGAGCAGCAGGCAGGCGGCGCAAAGCGGCAGCGCCCACGCCTTGAAACGGCGGAGCGGGGTCACGCTAGAAGGCGTTGGCGGCACCCGGCGTCGGCTGGCCCGTAGCGACGGGAGCCCCGGGTTCAAAAGCTGCCTTGAGCGGCGCAGAAAGGGTCACGCCCGTACCGGAAACCTCTTCGGAGGCCTTGTGGGACTGGCGCAGCGGCGCTTTCAGGACCAGTTTGTTGTCCTGCGGGCCCACGGGGCCCCACCAGCGCCGGGGCACGATTACCTGGTCCACGACGGCGCTCTCCCCGCCGACCAGCAGTTCCTGGCCGGGAGTAAAGCCCTGGGCGGAAGCGACGATGAGGGTCTTCGCACCGGGACCGGCGGCGGAAAGCAGCCGGGTACCACCCGCGCTGCCCACCTTCACGACGTTCACGACCGCCGCGTCAGCGCCACGGCCGATTACGAGCGAAGCGCCTTCCCGCACGCCCTGCACGGTGGCGAGTTTGACGTTGTCGTCGCCGGCGCGGGCGGCCAGGGCCAGGTTGAAGGCCTGCTGGACACGGAAGTCGTTCTTGTTGTCATCCAGGTCCGCCCCGTCGGGGAACCGGCCCGCGCTCAGCGAAGCCACCGCGCCGGGAGCCGCTCCGAAACGGCGGCCGGGATACGGCACCGCTGCGAAGTTGCCCGGCTCTTCCAGGCCGGAGTCGGCCTGATAGCCTTCGGAAAGCCAGGGATCGGTCACCAGGCCGTAGTTGAGCGCATCGGCGACGTTGCCGCGCGCGTCACGCAAGGTAATGTTGCCCGCGGACTCGGACAGGGCCGGCCCGCCGAACAGCTGGTCAGGCGCCACCGCACCGCGGTAGCCGCCCGTACCGGCCGCCACCGCCTCATCGATCGGGTGCGCCGCAGAGAGCGGGCTCTCGAGTTCGACGGCGAAGCAGAGCGCGAGGACCGGTTCGTTGCTATAGTGGACGAACTTCGTCGCGGGCTCGAAGCTGATGCCCGTTCCGTTGACGCTGTACGGCATGTTGGAGGCGTGGGCGAACTTCAGCGGCTCGGCGATGTCCAGGCCGGTACCCGGATCCTCGCCCGGCTTCAGCGGGCCGTTCAGGGTATTGCGGGCGGAAGCGGTACCGACCTTCGTGACGGTCACGGTCTCGATGCCATGGCCCTCGCTGGCAATGTCCAGCCGGATCTTGTCGCCCACCGAGATGTTCGCCACGGAAGACACCTTGATATTGGTGTCGCCGGGCTTCGCGTCCATCGACAGATAACCCTGCGTGCCGGGCTTGCCTACTTCCGTAACGGTCACGACCTCATATTTCTCGAGCGAGTTGGACACCGCGGGACGGTCGGTTCCGTAGCCGATCGCCATCTTCTGGCCCACGGCGAAATGCGCGACGGAAGTGACGGGGATATTGGTCGAGCCGACGGGGATTTCGATGCCGTGACCGCCCGGAAGCGGCTGCCAGACCGTGGTCGGTGTCCCGGCGGGCTGCATGCCCCGGCCGAACGGCGGGACTGTCGGGTTCGTCTCGGCGACCGCCGGAGCGGTCACCGCCTTGACGCGGTGCTTCTCCCCGCCGACGAGGATCTCGTCGCCGGGCCGGATGCCTTCCACACTGCGGACATAGATGACCTCATCCCCCTTCGCGGCATCCACCGCGAGGCCGGAGCCGGCCAGGCCCAGCAGGTAGTACGCCTTCGGGGCGAGCTTCGTCCCGGACGGGATCCGGATGTCGGAGAAATACGGGATGTTGGCCGCGTGCTGGCGGACCGTCCAGCCGGACAGGTCCACCGCCTTCTCGGATGCGTTGTAGAGTTCGATAAAGCCGTCCGTAACGCTGAATTCATTGATCTTGACGGCCTCGGTGTTGCGCACCTTGAGCCGGGCGCTCTCGCGCTTCGGGCCCCAGGCGGCCAGGGCCACCAGGTCACCGTTGAAGGAGGCGCTGCCGGAAGTCACGGCAAACTCGGCCACGACCGTCTGGCCGGGGGCCACGGCGTAGTTTACGCGCATCTGCTTCCCGTCCTTGCCGGTCACCTTCCAGCCCCTCGGCGCGTCGAGCGCAAGGGTCAGGCCCTCGATGGGTTCGTCGGTGGTGTTCACGAAACGGACCACGGCCTGGCGGGTGGCGCCGGGCGCAAAGCTCATCACGTTGGACGGACGGCCGTCCTCCAGCGACGGGAACACTTCCAACGTCGCCACGCGGTAGCGGGCCGCCACCACGTTCGCCTGGACTTCCTGGTTCAGCGCCTCGGTCGGGAAGGTGCCGGCGGCCGTCATCGCGCCTTCGTAGAAGGTACCGGACGAGCCGTTGGAGTTGTCGCCGCCGTTGCCGAGCAGGATGGCACCCTGCTTGCGCATCGGGTCGTAACTGTTGCGGTCGTTGCGGATGCGTCCGCCGTCATAATAGACCTTGAGTCCGCCTTCCTGGGCGTTGCCGCCCATCGAGCGCCAGTGGTGCGGCTCGCCGTCGGCGGTCGCCGTGACGAAGCGCCAGGTAATGGACTCGAGCCCCTCGCAGAACTTGTCGTTGGGGTCGTCGTTCACGCAGCCCACCAGGTTGTTCTCCTGGTCCGTCATGATCCAGGGTCCGGGAGGATCGCCGTGATACCACGCCGGCTGGTTGCCGAAATAGGTGGTCTCCATCGTACCGTCGCCGTCATCGCGGCTGTCCGTCTCGGCGTTGCCGTAGTCGAAGCAGCAGCCGGAATTGTAATGATGGCCGCTGATCACCCAGTACTGGCCTTCGGCCTGGTCGTCCACGGCAGTGCCCGTGGGGTCGTTCAGGCGCAGGCCCATGCCCGGGGCGATGAACACGCCGTACACCTTGTGTCCCAGCACGTTCACCGGGGCCCAGTCGGCCACGGGGACGTTGTTGTAGCCGCCCATCGCGGGGCCGCTGAAGCCGCCGCGCGGAGCCTGGTACAGGTGGTTCCCCTTGCCGGACTGGTCATACAGGACCGTGATCCAGCAATACGTATCCTTGCAGAAGGCGTCCTGTGCCGCCGCGTCGGCATAGCCGCCGGCATCGGCCGCGGTGGCCTTCACCACGCCGATGTCCAGCTTCCTGCCGTCCGAGGCGCGCATCACCTGATACAGCGGGCCGTCGTACGCGGCGTACAGGGCCCGGGTGGTGCTGTGGGCGGCCACACAGGGGGCGCCGCCCCGTTCATACACGTCGCAGGGACCTTCCGGGCGAGCGAGCGCCTGCCCCCCGGAGATGCTGTTGCAGGCAATCGCCGCTCCGACAAGCACGAGGACGACAGCTGCTCCGAAAAGAAATTTCTTCATCATATGGTTAATAATTGGTTCACTTGCGGGCCAGCGCGGCCGTGATTTCCTCCGCCGCCAGCGCGATGGTCACGAGCTGCACCACGTTGCGCGTGCAGCATTCGTTCTCGCCCCAGTGGAAAGGATAGTCGTCCTTGTTCTCCATATAGTCCGGCGCCATCAGCAGCAGGCCCGGGACGAGACCGCCGGGAATGACGGTATAGTCCGCGCGGTTGTTGCCGTAGGCGACCTTCTTGGTGTTCACGCCCACGGACGTGATGAAGGACACGTTGCTGTAGGGGTGGCAGCCGTACAGGTAGTTCAGGCCGGAGAGCACCAGTTCGGGGTCGATCGCATCCGGGAAGAGCTTCCACACCGCATAGCAGTTCAGGGCCCATCCGAGGATCTGCTCGTTGCCGCCCCAGCTGCGCCCGGAGATGGGCACGCCGTAAGGGGTGCTGGCAGCCTGCGCCTTCAGGCCTTCCACATAGGCGGGCAGGGCCGCACGGACCTGCTCCCGGAAGGACTCGTCCATCTCGTTGTAGATCGACAGGGCCGTGGAAAGGTTGGGACCGCCGCCAAAGCCGCCCCAGCCACCGCCGGCACCGGAGATAAGCGGTCCCTGCGGGACCTCGACGCCGCGGGCCACGCCCTGACGGCCGCCGCCGGACCACCGCATCGAACGCGGAGCGACTTCCACCGGCTTGATCTGGGCGAGCACCTTCGGCTCGAAGAAGTCACGGTACTTCCTGTCGCCCGTGGTGCGCCACAGCTGGATGGCGGCAGCCACCCGGCCGTCGCCGAACATCATGCCGCCGGCAAAGCCGCCGAAGCCGTTCAGCGCGGGGTCGGCCTTCTCGAAATTCTCGTCCCAGAGCTTGAGCGCATTCTTCAGGGAGCGCTCGGCCAGCTCGGGGTTGTAGGGTTTCAGCACGCGGGCCGCCGCGGCCAGCGCGGCGATGGTGGACATCTGGCCGGCCGCATTGCCTCCGTTGGAGGTGAAGGCGAAACGGTCGTCGCGGGTGCCGGAACGCAGCCCCTGCTGCTCGTAGGGAGCGAGCGAGGCGTCGTACACCAGGCCGTCGGTGATGGTGGATGCGTCGCCGAGGTGGTGATACTGGTGCATCGTGCCCTGGACGATGCCCTGGGCCACGAAGCCGATGTTCTCCACCTGCGCATTGATGTTGAGCACGCCGTGCTCGCACTGCTGGATCACGTCGGGAACGCCGTCCGGACGGTGGATGTCCACGAACTGGGTCTTCTGGTCGATGTAGGTCTGGTCACGCTCCGGGCGGAACTCCTCCCACAGCGTGGCAAACTGCTGGGTCAGGCCGATCACGGTGCCGGACTGGATGTCGAAGTCGCCGGCGTCATACCAGGCGCCCACCGCCAGGTTCGGAATGTGCTCATAGGCGGCGTATTTCGTGTTGGTCTCGGCCCCCTGGCGGTAACCGTCCATCTCCTCGTAGCCCGGAGGGGCCTGCAGCGCGTCGTCCATATGCGAACGGCCGTGCCAGATGCGGTAGCCCTCGTTGACCTCCATATGGTCCATCTGGACCGGCAGCCACACGTCCATCGTGGGGTACCAGGTGCCGGCATAGACGCCGGCATCGACCGGGAACGGATTGGTCCGGGTACCCTTGTACTCGATGCAGTAGAGGCCGGGTTCACGCACGTCGGAGAAGTCGACGGTGGCGTAGTTGTAGCGGTTGTTGAACACGCCCCACTCCGTCACGCGGGCCTCCTTTGCCAGCTGGCGGGAGCCGTCCTCCGCAATGCGCCAGATGCTTGCCAGCGGCGCCAGGGCGTCCCGACGGTCCAGTTCGAGCACGGCCACCTTCTTCTGCGCCGGGGTGTAGCCCACCTGCGAGAAGCCGATGTTCGGCTTGCGGATCCAGTCCGCGTCATAGGCGGGCTGGACCGTCCACTCCACCACCTTGCCGGTCTTGCCGGCCGGCAGCAGGGTACGCAGGACGAAGGTGCCGTTCTGCGCCAGGTTGCGCCCGTCGAAGAGATTGATCTCCGAGTCGGAACTGACGGCCACGCGGAGGTCGTCGTCCTCCGGCGCCAGCACGAAGCGGTGTCCCCTGGCGAAGGGCTCCGGGTCGATGAACTCCCCGCGGCCGCGGTCGTCGAAGGTGGACAGGCCGAAGAACTGGGAGATTTTCTCGCTGACGGGACGCATCTGCGTGTCGCCCGCCGGGTAGTTCGGCAGGATCTGCGACTTGCCGTCCACGAACACCGTCTTGCCGACGTAGCTGGCCGGGAAGAACTCGAAGTTGAGTCCGGCCTTGCCCGCCAGGCGCTCCGGCAGCGGCTCGTCCAGATACACGCTCATCGTGAAGCCGGTTCCCTTGGCCGCCACGACGATGCGGGGCCTGAAGGCGAAATCGGGATACTCGAAGGTCATGTCCACGGACTGGGCGTTGCGGTCGAGGTCGCGCCGGAGGATGTCGGCGTAGATATCCCACTGTTCGGGCGTATCCATCAGGCGGATGCCGCCGCCCGTCGCGATGCGTTCGCCGTGCTGGATGAGCTCGACGCCCGCCGTCTTCTCGTCGCAGAACATCCCGTTGTACTGGTTGCTGTACACGAGGACACTCACGCCCGTTTCCTCGAACACTTCGAATTCGTTGAGGCGGAGCCCCTGTCCGGACGCGGCGGCGCCCAGGAGCAGGAGGAAAAGGAGGAGGATCGTTTTTTTCATTTTCGTTCGGTTGTTATCGTCTCGGGAATGGATCCGCCGGCCCGGCGGCCGGCGGATCCAGAGGGTTTACGGATACCAGCGTTTCAGGAGGACCAGCTTGTCGCCGCTGTCGTCAACCTCCCAGAACTGCGGCTTGCGCGGGCCGTCGCCCTCCACGTGGTGCACCACGTAGAGCAGCTTGCCTTCGAAGGTGCGGAAGAGCATCCCGTGGCCGGAGTTGTTCGCGAGGAAGGGTTCCGGTTCCTGCACCCACGGGCCCGAGATCTTGCCGGACTCGGAGTAGCAGACGGCCTGCAGGTAGCGCTCCTTGCCCCAGGTGGACCAGAGCATGCCCAGGCGGCCGGTCTGCGTACGGAACATCTGGGGACCGTCGGTCACCCAGCCGGGCATCTTGAGGCCGAAGGTGGCCTCACCCAGGCTGTTCATCTCGCCGCAGCAGGGCAGTTCGCTCGCGCGGAACATCGTCACCGGATGCGGGGACACGGTATAGGAGAGGTCCGGGGAGAGCTCGATATAGTCCATCGTGCCGTCGATGAGCTGCGTCCACTCGTGGACGAAGATCATATAGACCTTGCCGTCCTCCTCATAGAGGGTGCCGTCGATGCAGTCCCAGTCGTGGGGCTGATAGTCATAGCCGGGCGTCACGGCGAAGTCGGTGAAGGGGCCGTCCGGCTTGTCCGAACGGAGCAGGTAGGTCTGGTTGTGGGGCACGTTGTAGCGGCGCGGAACCTGCTGGATGAGGTCGCTGTGGTCGCTCCAGGTGCCGGCGTAATAGTACCAGGGGCCGATCTTGTGGACCTCTGCCGCGGCGGCGAAACCGGCGCGCTCCAGCCACAGTCCCTTGATGTCGATCACGTTGTAGGGGCCGGTCCACATCTTCAGGTCGGTGCTCTTGTACATCCGGCCGCCGGAAGAAGTCAGATAGTAAGTTTTCGTAGCCTCGTCCGCGAGGATGTACGGGTCGCTCATGGAGAGTTCCTCGAAGGGTACGGTGCGGATGCGGTTCATCTCCGCCATGCGGGCGCGCATCATCGCCGCGCGGCCGGTCGTGTCGACATTCGCGGAGATCATACCGCCGAAGTTGCGCTGGCCGGGCGTTGCGGGAGGAGCCTGCTCGCCCGGACGGATCTGGGCGAAAGCCGCTGTGCCGAGCAGCAGCGCGGCCGTGGCGGACAAGAGGATTCTTTTTTTCATGTGCTTAAATATTAAAAGGTTATACTTTGTTCCGGTTTATGTGGAAAAATAAAAACGGGTTACGCTCACGCGGAACCCGTTTCCCACAATACAATTAACCAAAATCTACCACCCGGTATTAAATAAGCAGCGGGGTTCACGGGTGTTTGCCCCGCTGTCTCTCTCATTTCAAAACAAATTCAGCAGTTTTACTGCGATACAAAATTATTTTATTAAAATGAAAACTAATTTCAAATGAGGACCAAAAATCATCAATCGTGAATCAACTTTTATGGATTTTTCACTACCTTGCAGTCCGAAACGAAAAGCATTGATGAAAAAGCTTCCCACCCTGTTTTCACTCCTGGCAGTGCTCTTCTGTCATGCGCTGCAGGCAGGTCCCTATTATTCCTTCGAGCATTACACCACCTACGACGGGCTTCCGTCCAATACCATCCATTGCACCTATCAGGACCGCTTCGGCTTCGTCTGGATCGGCACCCGCGACGGCCTGAGCCGCTTCGACGGCTATGATTTCCGCAGTCCCGGCGGCCCCTACGGCACCGGGATGACGCACCTGGCCAGCATGGACCTGGAAGAGGACGAGGACGGCCTGCTTTGGTTCACCACGTCCGATGGGGTGGGCTATTACAACCCCTTCACCGGCCATACGCACGACGTGGGCCGGCTCGGGCAGGCGCTCGTCTTCGACCTCGCCACCGACCGCAACGGCAGCGTCTGGTTCGCCGGCGACAAGATGTACCGCCACGTCAAGGAAACGGGCGGGATCCAGGAATACGCCTTTGAAAGGAGCACCCCGTCCCGGGTGGCCGTGGACTCCTACGGCGCCGTCTGGACCGTCCTGAACGACGGATCCCTTTACAGTTACGACAGGCGGACGGACAGCTTCCGCCCCGCGCCCTTCCCCCGCGCCCTGACGGATATCCGCACCGCCGAGAACGGGAAACTGCTCGCCGCCACCGCAGACGGCGAGGTCCTGCTGATCGAAACCAGCAACATGGCCGCCACGAAGATCTTCTCCGCCGGCGGGCGGGAGATCCGCAAGGTCCTGGAACGCCGGCCGGGCGAATTCTGGATCGGCACCAATTCCGGCCTCTTCGTCCGCCAGAGCGACGGCGAGCTGTCCGAAATCCTGCACGACACCCGGGATCCGCATTCCCTGTCCGCCAACTTCATCACCAGCCTGGACAAGGACAAATACGGCAACGTCTGGATCGGCACCTACTACACCGGCATCGACATGTGGCAGGACAACCAGGGCGAATTCACCGTCTTTTACCAGAATCCCACCGAGCGCTCCATCAGGGGCACGATCGTCCGTTCCATCGCCGCCGACGGCGACGGCAACATCTGGTTCTGCACCGAGGACGGCGGACTGAACTGCCTGTCGCCCGACCACCAGGAAGGGAGTTCCTATGTCGTGGAACCGGACCTGAACATGCAGGGACTGACCATCGTGGGCGACGAGATATGGATCCACACCTTCGGCCGCGGCGTGTTCCGGTACGACCGCATCCGCCACCGCGTCCTCAGGCACTACGACCTTCCGAACTCCAGCGGCTGCGGCCTGCGCACCGCCGACGGCCGGATCTGGTCCGGCTCGATGGCCGGCCTGTATGTATATGACCCGGCGCAGGACGCCTTCGTCTCCGCCGATCCGTCCGTCAGCAGCTTCGTGCACTGCCTCTTCCAGGACAGCCGCGGCATCATCTGGGTGGGGACCTACGGCAACGGCCTGCTCTGCCTGGACAGCGGCGGGAACGTCCTGGCCCGGCTGACCCAGGGTTCCCGCGAGCGCGGCCTGTCGGCCGACCGCATCACCTCCTTCTTCGAAGACAGCCACCGGCGCATCTGGATCACCACCGAGGGCGGCGGCGTCTGCTATACCGACCCCGAGCCGAACCTCTCCAACCTGCAGCTGAAGAGCATCCGGCGCGCCGACGGGCTCATCTCCAACGTGACCTGCTCCGTGCTGGAAGACGAGGAAGGCACCCTCTGGGTCACCACGACCCGCGGAATTTCCCGCCTCGACGGCGAGACACTCTCCGTGCTGGACTACATCTTCGACCGGCAGCAGATCCTCGGCAGCCAGTTCTCCTACGGGGCCGCGCTGGCCACCCCGGGCGGACAGTTCTACCTGGGCAACACCAGCGGCATGGTCGCCGTGTCCCCCGCCAAGCTCAAGCGGGCGGCCCGGAGCTATCCGCTGTACATCACCAGCATCGAGGCGACCCATGCCAACCGCACCGTCCAGCTGCACGAGGCGGACCGGTCCACGCTCCAGACCGAGCGGATCCGCATCAAGGCCAAGGACGCCTCCCTGCTGTCCATCAGCTTCGCCTCGCCGAACTACTCCATCCTCCGCCAGGTGGCCTACAGGTACACGCTGACCCACGGCCACCGCGAGGTCCTCAACGCCGTCCTCACCGACAACCAGGTCAATTTCTCCGGCCTGCGTCCCGGACGCTACCGCTTCGACGTGGGCATCGTCGGCGCCGACTCGGACAGCTCCCGGCAGAGCCTGGAGTTCGACATCCTGGCTCCCCTGCTGTGGAGCCGAGGCGCCCGGATCGTCTACCTGGTCCTGCTGGCCGGCCTGGTCGCCCTGTTCCTCCGGGAACTGGAAAAGAAGCGCCTGCGCGACCGCGCCCGCCATCTGTCCAAGGTGGAGCACCAGAAGGAAAAGGAACTCTACGACGCCAAGATCAATTTCTTCACCAACATCACGCACGAGATCCGCACCCCGCTGACGCTCATCAAGATGCCGCTGGACAAGCTGATCGCGGCGAAGGAATACACGCCCGCGGCGGAAAAGGACATGCTGACCATCCAGGCCAACACGGACCGCCTGCTCACGCTGACCAACCAGCTGCTGGACCTGCGCAAGATGGACAAGAACGACATCAAGCCGGTCTTCCTCAAGGAGGACCTCTGCGCCGTCATCCGCAAGGTCTGCCACTACTTCGAACAGATGGCCCGCGAGCAGAAGATCGTCCTGAACGAGGACATTCCGGACGCCCCCTTCGAGGTAATGTGCGTGCGGGATTCGGTGGAGAAGATCGTCAGCAACCTGCTGTCCAACGCCGTCAAGTACTGCCAGGGCCGGATCGACCTCAGCCTGCGTCCTTCGGAGGACGGCAAGACCGCCATCCTGCGGGTCAACAGCGACGGCGCCATGATTCCCGCCCGCGACGCCGAAAGGATCTTCGAGATCTTCTACCAGGTGGGCGATTCCCGCAAGGGCAAGGGGACCGGCCTGGGCCTGCCTTTCGCCCGCACCCTGGCCAGCCTGCACAACGGCAGGCTCTTCCTGGACACCGGCGTGCGCGACTTCAATTCCTTCGTGCTGGAGCTGCCGGTCGTGCAGCCCGAGAATTTCAGCCTGGAGGAGGAGGAACAGCCCGAGGCCGAACCCGTCCGCGAAAGCGACGGCGTGCAGGACCACGACGGCAGCCGCCACACCCTGCTGCTCGTGGAGGACTCCGCCGAGATGCGCGAATACCTGGCGGACGAACTTTCAGACGAATACAACGTCATCACGGCCGTCAACGGCCAGGATGCCGTGGAAAAGCTCAAGGAAGAGCGTATCGACCTGGTGATCAGCGATATCATGATGCCCGTGATGGACGGTTGCCAGCTGTGCAACTACGTCAAGACCAACATGGAATACAGCCACCTGCCGGTCCTGCTCCTCACCGCCGCCGTCGGCATGGAGACCCGCCTGCAGACGCTGGAGGTCGGCGCGGACGGCTACATCGAGAAGCCCTTCCCGATCGAGCTGCTGCGCGCCAACATCGCGAACCTGTTCAAGAACCGCGAGATTTCCTACAAGCAGTTCACCAACTCCCCGCTCACGCACTTCAACAGCGTGAACACCAGCAAGATGGACGAGGAGTTCATGGACAAGCTGCACGGCATCGTGATGAAGCATATGGCGGAGCAGGACCTCAGCATCGAGACCCTCACCGGCCTGATCGGTACCAGCAAGTCCACCCTGTACCGCAAGGTCAAGGCCAACACCGGCCTCAACATCAACGAGTACATACGGCTCTGCCGCCTGAAGCAGGCGGCAGAGATGCTGTCTTCGCAGAAATACCGGATCAACGAGGTGGCCTACATGGTGGGCTTCTCCTCCCCTTCCTATTTCGCGACCAGTTTCCAGAAACAGTTCAACATCTCGCCCTCCGCGTTCGTCAAGAACCTGAAGGACTGACGCCTCAGTCCTGGATGACGTGGATGTCGCGCTGCGGGAACGGTATCTGGATGCCGTTCTTGCCCAGGGCGTTGTAGATGACCTCCTTGGCGCGGTCGATGTAGGCGATCCGCTCGGGAACGAGCACGAACTGCTTGACCGCGATTTCCACGGCGCTGTCCCCGAAGTCGCTGAACACCACGTAGATACCCTTCTTCGGATCCACCACTTCGCGCCCGTAGGCGTCCTTCGTCCGGAGGACCTGCAGTTCCTCTTCGAGGATGTCCCGCACCCGCTGGACGTCCGTGCCGTACGGCACGCCCACGGAGAGCTTGAGGAACTCGTAGGAATTCCCGCGCGTCAGGTTCGTGAAGTTTTTCGCAAAGAGCGTGGCGTTCAGGAAGGACATCGTGGCGCCGCTGACCGTCTCGATCTGCGTGCTCTGGTAATTGATGGACGTCACGCGCCCGCGTACGCCGTCGCACTCGATCCAGTCCCCCACCCGCAGGCGTCCGGACATCAGCTGGATGCCGTAGATGAAGTTGTTGAGCACGTCCTTCATGGCGAGACCGATACCGGCAGACAGACCGCCGGCCACCAGCGAGAGCGACCCGGTCGGGATCTTCAGCGTCACCACCACGATCACGATGTAGATGAACCACACCAGCACCTGGACGAGGCTGTTGCCCAGGGACAGGTTGATCTCGTTGCTGCGCACCACCCGGCGGCCGTTCTTGCGCAGGAAAGCCTTGTAGCTCAGGGAGAGATACAGGCTGCGTGCGGCGTAGCTGATGTAGCGGAACACGAAGAACAGCCCCAGCACCAGCACGATGCGATAGAATGAGATCTTGAGGATCTCGGTGCCGTCCGCCCGGGTGATGTTGACGAACGGCGTGGTGAAGATGCCCTCGTAGAGGTCGGAGAAGTCGAAGATGTTCAGCGACATTCTCAGGCAGAACGGGATGGACATCAGGGAGAGGACCGGAATCAGCGTCATCCGCACCAGGTCGTAGAACCAGGTGGCGGGCAGCAGGAGCTTGTCGCGCTCGGGACCGGTCACGAAGTTGACCGTCTTGCGGTACTGCTCGACCCGCTCCGACAAACGGTGTTCCTTATAGTAATTCAGTTGGTTCCCGACGGCCACCAGCGTCTCGATACAGGCCAGTTGGAAGAACCACCACAACATCACGAGCAGCGCCACGAAGATGTAGCCCAGGCTGGCGGTCAGAAGCGCCGCCGCAATCACGGCAAGGGAAATCCAGCCGATGATCCGGTCGCTCTCCTGCAAGTCGGGGCCCACCCGCAGGCAGACCAGCAGCTGCCAGACCAGGAAGCCCAGCAGGACCGGCGGGAAGAGGATGTTCATCATCCGGTTCGGCATGAAGACCATGCGGAATCCGAAGACGATCAGCGCCAGGATTATCATCGGCAGGTACATCCGCAGGCCGCGGCCGAGCTGGACCGGTTCGAGCCGCATCAGCAGGGAAAGCAGGATGGCCGCCACCAGCCAGGAGTAGGTAAGCACCACCGACGTGGACGCCCGGGCGACGTAGCTGCCGCCGGGGTTGAGCATCATCAGCAGGGCGAAGAACACGATGCCCAGCAGCAGGGAAAGCGTGAAGCGCCGCTGCTTGTAGCCCACCGTCCGCAGGTTCTTGAAGAAACGGGGCAGCAGGAAGAGCACGCCCGCCGCCACGAGCACGCCCGCCAGGAGCACCAGGATGAACATGATGATGAACAGCAGGAACACGTGCCCGCCCCACTGGCTGTCCTCCACATGTTCCGCCTCCTCGTCATGCACGTGACGCGTCACGATATAACGGTCCTCCATCGCGGAGAGCGCCTGCTTCCACTCCCGCTTGAAATTGCCCAGGATCGCGGGATAGGCGGTCTGCCCTTCGAAGAAAATCTGGTTCTGCAGGATCTTGTAGCGGTTCTGCGCATAATCGTAGGATTCCTTGAGGCGGAGATAGACGTTCACGTAATGCAGGCTGTCCTCCACGATGTATTCCTTGTTGGCGGAGTACATTTTCAGCAGGGTCGTCGCGAAAAAGATGCAGGAATCCCGCTCCAGCTGCCCCTCGTCGTCCAGGACGAAGGCGTCATCCTCCAGGGCGAGGGCTTCGTCTTCGGTCAGGCCCAGCTGCCGCTCGATCTCCAGGATGTCCAGCTTGATGCTGTCGTTCCGGTAGCGGAGGCTGTCGGGCAGGTCCGCGATCTCCTGCAGCTGCGGCGGCAGGCGCCGCAGGGACTCGATCAGGCGGGAGTAGCGGTCGATCTCGACGTCCAGCTGGCCCACGATGCGGTCGAAGGGCATGCGGTTGCGGTTGAAGTCGTTGTATTCGTCGGTCACGGACTCCAGCGCATACGTCAGGTCGAAGGTATACTCCTGCTTCTGGGAATACAGCATCAGGGCCAGCTCGTTGCACTTCTTCATGATGGAGATCATCTGGTCGTGCTGGCGGCCGTGCCGTTCGGCGAGCTGCCCCTGGGAAGTGAATATCTTCTCGTAGTCCTGCTCCAGCTCCTCCCGCAGCGCGTGCAGGGTCGAGGCGAGGTTCCGTTCGTTCAGCACCGCGAACAGCGGCAGCGCCACCAGGAACACGGCAAGCAAGGCGGTGATTTTCTTCTTTTTCATCCCGTTTTCTTTCTCGTATCGGCAAATTTAACTAAATTCGCTTGAAAACCGTTAACTCCCATGAATATCTTGACCCTGCTCCTTGCGCTCGCCCCGGTCCTCACCGGTCCCGACGCGCGCCTCCAGGTCCGCATCGACGACTCCGCGGACCAGCTCCGCTATTCCATCGCTTACGACGGGAAGACCCTGCTCGAGCCCTCCACCCTCGGCCTGGAGACCAACGACGCCGACTACACCCGGCTCAGCGTGGTCTCCGTGGATACGGAGGAGATCCGCGACCGCTATACCCTGGACCGCATCAAGGCCTCCCGTATCGACCACGCCGCCGTGCGCGCCGTGCTGCACTGCCAGAACCCCGCCGGGCGGCCCCTGGACATCGAATGGCACCTGACCGCCAATGACGCGGCCTTCCGCTACCTCATCCCGCGCGACACCGAGACCGGCAGCGTGCGGGTGCTGCGCGAGACCAGCGCCTTCCGCTTCCCGGAGGGAACGCAGACCTGGCTGACCCCGCAGAGCCACGCGATGATCGGCTGGAAGCGCAGCAAGCCCAGTTATGAAGAGTTCTATACCCTGGACGCCCCGCTGGACGCCCGTTCCCAATACGGCCACGGCTACACCTTCCCCTGCCTCTTCCGCGTCGGGGAGGACGGCTGGGTGCTGGTCAGCGAGACCGGTGTGGACAGCCGCTACTGCGGTTCGCACCTGAGCGACTGGGACGCCGCCGAGGGCTACACCATCGCCTTCCCGATGCCGGAGGAGAACAACGGCAACGGCACGGTGGAACCGGCCTTCGCCCTGCCCGGGGCCACGCCCTGGCGCACGCTGACCGTCGGGGCGGACCTCGCCCCCATCGCCGAGACCACGATCGCCTTCGACGTCGTGGAACCCCGCTATGAGGCCACGCACAGTTACCGCTACGGCAAGAGCACCTGGAGCTGGATCGTCTGGCAGGACGCCAGCATGAACCACGACGACCAGGTGGCCTACATCGACCTCGCCGCCGAGATGGGCTTCCCCTACATCCTCATCGACGCCGGCTGGGACCAGGAATTCGGCCACGCCGGGATGGAGGAACTGGTCCGCTACGCCCGCAGCAAGGGCGTGGAGGTGTTCCTGTGGTACTCCTCCAGCGGCTGGTGGAACGACATCGTACAGAGCCCGGTGGACATCATGTGCGACCCGCTGCGGCGCAAGCCGGAGATGCGCTGGATGGAGAGCATCGGCGTCCGGGGCATCAAGGTGGACTTCTTCGGCGGGGACAAGCAGGAGACCTTCCGCCTGTATGAGCACATCCTCAGCGACGCCGACGACCACGGCCTGATGTGCATCTTCCACGGGGCCACCCTTCCGCGCGGCTGGGAGCGGATGTATCCCAACTACGTCGGCAGCGAGGCGGTGCTCGCCTCCGAGAACATGGTCTTCGGCCAGAACCACTGCGACCTGGAGGCCCAGAGCGCCTGCCTGCACCCCTTCATCCGCAACACCGTGGGTTCGATGGAATTCGGCGGGGTGTTCCTGAACAAGCGGCTCAACCGCGCGAACGGCGCTCCCGGCCGGGGCGGCCGCGTCTTCGGCACCCAGCGCAAGACCACGGACGCCGCGGAACTCGCGATCGCCGTGCTGTACCAGAACGCCATCCAGAACTTCGCCATCACCCCGAACAACCTCACGGATGCCCCGGCGGCCGCCATGGACTTCCTGCGGGAGGTCCCGACCACCTGGGACGAGACGCGCCTGATCGACGGCTTCCCCGGGAAGTATGTCGTACTGGCCCGCCGGCACGGCCTGACCTGGTACGTGGCGGCCATCAACGCGGACGAGAAGCCGCTCGCGCTGGACGTCCGGGCCGTGGAGGCCCGCCTGGGCGGGACCGCCTGCGTGCTTTCCACCGGAAAGGACGGCCTGCAGACCGGCCCGGCCGCCAAGAAGCCGCTCAGCATCCCGAAGGACGACGGCGCGGTCCTGGTCATCCGCTAGATTCCGGCAAACACGGCGACGAACATGAGAACCCTCAGCAAAATCTTCCTGATCATGGCCATCGGATCCATCGGGACGGCCTGCCTGGCGCGCGTGCCCAGAGGCAGACTCATCTACTGCAGTTACTCCTGCTCCGGCTCCGCCGGGCTGGGCAAGGACTATTGCGAACTGATCGCGGACCCGGGCGCCGAACCCCGGATCAACGTCGTGCTGAAAGAAGGCAACCGCTTCGAGGAACCGGAGATCCGGGCGGAGTATTTCGCCGACGAGGCGGACGTGGCCCGGCTCCAGGACTGGCTGAAGAAGAACAAGGTGTACAAACTGGACGGCTACCACCTCGAAGAGCCCATCTCCGGCGGCTATGCATACCGGATCTATATGGAATACGATGACGGCCAGAAAGTGAACGTGCGCTGGTACGGGCACAACGTGAAGGACAAGGCCGTCGCCGCATACAACTACATCGAAGCCTTCTTCGCACCCTGGCGGGACCAGGCCACGGAGGAAAGCATCCCCGTCGTCGAGTGCCTGGTCGAAACCCGGAACACGGCCACCCGCGCCACGGACGCCTGCCGGCTGCTCTGCCAGCCCGGATTCGTCCCCACCGTCATCGTCGACCTCAACGTGGGCAACATCCGGAACGCGAAAGAGGCCCACGGGCAGTTCAACGCGGACCCGGAGAGCGTCCGGGCGCTGCAGCAGGACTTGATCAAGCTGGGCTCCTCCACGCTGGGCGACTATTCCAACGACGAGTTCATCGAGGGCGGCACCCTCACAACGGTCCGGCTGACCTACGCCTCCGGACGCAGCCAGACGCTGTCCTGGCACGCCCGCGACGTGGACCCCCTGGTCCGGGCCGTCTTTGACCGCCTGGACACGTTCTTTACACCCTGGAAGGCGAAAGCGAAGGAAGATTGACGGCTACCGGTTCGGGTCCAGCCCCTTGTGCCAGAAGCGGAAGGTGATATCCTCGCCGTGGTGGTACAGCCGCTGGTTGGTGGTGCGCTCGTTGAGCGGGCCCAGTTCGGCCACGTAGGGACCCACCTTCACATAATCGAACGCGGCATAGATCTCGGGCTCCACCTCGGGACGGCCCGAGTACACAGCCCGCTCCAGGTCCGGATGGTGCACCCGCAGGTATTCCGCGATCCGCAGCAGGGCTTCCGGGTCCTTCCCCTCCCCGAGCAGCAGGAAGCAGTTGACGCCGAAGTTGTCCGCGATCAGGCGGTCCACCGCGTCCGGGGTCAGTTCCACGCCGATATCCTGCTTGAGGAAGGGAGAGTGGCACCCGATACACGAACCCCGGCAGTTGGAGATCTCCACTGCCAGGGTTACCTTGTCCGGTATTTCCTCCAGGACGACGTCCGTGAGTTCCGGAACGTACTTAATCATTCTTCGGCGCGTAGAAGCGGTGCGCCGCCTCGATCTGGCGCGGCTCCGCGAAGGAGGACACCCGCTTGAGGTAGCCGATCACCCGGGTCAGGTAGTCCAGGTTCTTGCTGCCGCACTTCGGGCACTCCGTCAGCGTGTCCTTGCTGATGTAGCCGCAGTCGTTGCACACGGTGTTGCGACAGTTGAAGGTGAAGTAGTTGGTGCCGTAGTGGGCGGCCGTCTTCAGCAGGCTCCGGTACTGCTCCTTCGTCAGGTGCTCCGCGATGTTCATATGCAGGGCGGAACCGCCGTCGAGGTACTTGACGAAGTCTTCGCCGTGCAGCTTGAACTTGTCGATCATCGACACCTCCGTGTCCTCGGGGTTGTAGAAGTAGGAACTGTAGAGGTTGTGCTTGTCGGAGACGAAATAGCCGTCCTTCTTGTCCCACTTGTAGTTCTTCGCGGCCAGGTTCTCGGCCGGGACGAACTCGGTGTTGAACATCGCGTCCGGGGTGCGGTCCTTGCGGTTGGCCACGTTGATGGTCTCGAGGATGGTGTTGACGAACTCGCCGTACTCCGGATTCGGGGAGACCTTCAGGCCGAGGAACTCGGCGGCCTCGGTCAGGCCGTTCACGCCCACGGTCAGGTACTGCTTGCGCATGTCGATGAAACCGGCCTTGTACACGTCCAGCATGTCCGCCTTGAGGAAATCCTTGATGATCTCGTTGAAGGCGATCTGGTACTTGTGCACGCGCTCGGTCATCTCGCGGATGTCCTTGTCGATGTAGTTGTTGTAGAGGTCCTCCTTGTCGTAGAACTGGGAAACGGGGTTGAGGGGCTTGCCGGCCTCGAGGTTGACGCCGCGGCGCTCCAGGAAGTAGCGGCGGACGGCGTCCTGGATGAGGCGGTTGAGGTTGATCGTCATCACGGACTTGGAGCCCGTGGCCACGGAGGCGGTACCCATCGAGTACTGGTGGGTGGTGTGGTTGTGGCCGTCCTCCTTCTGGATCTCGTTGCGCAGGCGGCAGCAGCTGGACAGGGAATCCGGGCTGTTGGACAGGTAGCAGAAGAAGCTGTGGCCCTTCGCCCACATCTCGGCGGTGAAGTCCGCATAGTCCTTGTCGGCGAAGTCGTCGCCGCCGTCGGTCAGCAGGGCCATCGTCTCCACCGGGAAGGTGAGGATGTAGTGGTTGCGCTCCTCGTTGAACCAGTTCATGAAGTGCTTCTGGAGCCAGTTGAGGGTCTCCCACTTCGGCTTGCTGCCGTCGGGGAACACGAAGTCGCCGAACACGCCCTCGAAATAGGGCTTGTCGAAGTAGCCGATGTTCCAGAACACGGTCTGGTAGCCGCGGTTGCCGGCGGGCATGTTCATCGAGTGCACGACCTGCTGGAAGCAGTTGTCGATCACCTTGACCAGGGTGCGCTGCTTGGCGTTGTTCTCCACCACGTCGTTCAGGTGCGCGAGGTAGTCGTCACCGTAGTCCTTGCGGATGAAGTAGTCCAGGTACATCAGGAACTCGGGCGTGGCCACGGCCCCCATGAACTGGGACGACACGGAATAGACGAGGTTGATGAACTCGCCGCAGAAGGACTTCAGGTCGGTGGGAGCGATGGACACGCCGCCCAGCTCGCGCAGGCCGCTCACGAGGAAGGGATACATCGTAATGGCGACGCAGTACGGGAAGCCCGGGGTTCCGCTCTCGTCGTGCTTGTAGAGGACGTGCGACTCGAGGTCCTTGATGTACTGGTCCGCGAGGGCGCGGCCGTACAGGGCCTTGATCTTGTCCTGCATGATGTAGCGGTTCTGCTTGATGTTGTTCTCCTTGTAGAGCTCGTTGCCCAGCGTCACGATGTTCTTGCGGGTGACGTTGGCGTTGGCGTCGAACTTGGAGCCCGTCGCCGCGTTGGAAGCCTTGATGTAGTCCTTGATGAAGTCGCGCTTCTTGCGCAGGTCCAGGTCCGCGTCGAACTTCTCGATGTACGCCAGCGCCACGCGCTTGTTCACGGACATCAGGGATTCCTCTACCTGGCGGCGGATTTCCCGGCTGGTGATGCCGTCATAGACATATAGGTTGTTGATGATCGAGACGACGATCGCATCCTCACAGTATTCCCCCGCCGTCTTGTATGCCTCGTGGATGCCACGGGCGAGTTTGGCCTTGTCGTACTCTTCAAAAGAGCCGTTGGTTTTACGTACGTCCATTATATATGTTGTCTTTGAATCTCCGTGGTCCGGGACGGGCTGAACGCCTCACGTCCGGATGACAAATTTAGCCCTAATCCGGGGCAAAAGCCCGGCGCGTCAACTTAATTTTTCAACAGAGTTATGAACAACATACCAGGCGTAAGCCAGAACCACGCAAAAACACACCAACGGGACCAGATAGGACGCGTTCACGCCGAACAGGTCGGAGATTTTTCCCTGCAGCGGGGTCAGCAGCGCGCCGCCCAGGATCGCCATGATCAGGCCGCTCGCGCCGATCTTGGCGTCGTCCCCGACACCGCCCAGGGCGATGCCGTAGATGGTCGGGAACATCAGGCTCATGAAGAAGCTAACGGCGACGAGCGCGACCACGCAGGGCCAGCCGGTGCCCTTGCACAGGAAGACCAGCAGGCAGAGCACGATATCCGCCGCCGCGGCCCATGCCAGCAGCTTCGACGAGCGGATCCATTTCATCAGCCAGGTGAACAGGAAGCGCGCCGCGCTGAAGCAGATGATGGACGCCAGGTAGATGGTGGCGGCCTTCGCCTCCAGGATGCCGAGTTCCTGCATCACCAGGCGGATGGTAAAGCTCCACACGCCGATCTGCGCCCCCACATAGAAGAACTGCGCCACCACGCCCCAGACATAGGGTTTGTTGGAGAGCAGCCGCCGGAACGCCGCCTTCAGGCCGCCGGCGGAAGCGCCGTCGCCGCCTTCGGGCATCTTCACGAGCAGCATCAACACCAGAATCGCGAGCAGCACGAAGCCCAGGGTCATGTAAGTGCCGGTGACGGCGCCGAGTTCGTGGGCCTGCAGGGCCTCCAGGCGCTCGGGGCTCATCGCGGCCCGTTCCGCGGCCGACGCGGCGGACAGCTCGCCCAGGATGAAGTACTGGCTCAGCAGGATACCCGTGATGGAGCCGAGCGGATTGAAGGACTGGGCGATGTTGAGCCGGCGCGTGGCCGTCTCCGGCGCGCCCATGCTCAGGATATACGGGTTCGCGGTTGTCTCCAGGATGGAGCAGCCGCCCGCCAGGATGTAAATGGCAGCCAGATAGAAGCCGTACGAGGCCACTTTCGACGCGGGGAAGAACAGGATCGCGCCGGCGGCGTACAGCGCGAGGCCCAGGATCACCCCGCTCTTGTAGGAATACTTGCGGATGTACAGCGCGGCAGGCAGCGCGAAGCAGAAATAAGAGCCGTAAAAGGCGAACTGGATCAGCGAGGTCTGCGTGTCGGTCATCGACATGATGCGCTTGAAGGCGCTGAGCAGGGTGTCCGTCATGTTGTTGGCGATCCCCCACAACAGGAACAGCACTGTCACCAGGCAGAACGGCAACAGGTACCTTTTCTCAATGGTCTTCATAGGGCCGGCTTATTCCGAACGGGAAAGTGAAAGTGCGCGCAGGCCCTCTTCCTGCGGACGGATGACGAGGGAATCGGCGCCGAGCGACTCGATCCGGTACATCAGGACGCGGCCGTCGGAGGCCGTCAGGGCGAGGTTGTCGCCGTCCAGGCTCCAGTCGCGGAGCTCGGGGCCGTCCGCGCCGACATACTTGGCCGAACCGTCTTCCGCGAGCACCAGGCCCACTTCCTCCGCACCGGTGCAGTCGCGCCAGATGCCCGGCACCAGGCGGTAAGGAGACGGCACGTCGATATCCAGCTGCACCGCCCGGAGGGTCTCCCCGTCCGGCAGCAGCTCATAGATGACGCGGACCTCGTCGCCGGGCAGCACGCCCGGCACCATCATCGGATTGGTGCCCCGGGTGCTGACCACGCAGGTGTCGCCGGCAGGCGTCAGCAGGGTGACGCTCGCGATGGTGGTATCGATGACTCGGCCTTCCACGGCCGGCACTTCCCGCTTGCAGGCCGCCAGGGCGAGCAGCGCGAGGGCAAGGAGAACAAGGGCTCTTTTCATAACGTCGGGATGATGGTTTCTGCAAATATAAACAATTTTTCTTCAAGGTAAACGGCCCCCTACAGCACGGCGAGCAGCTGCGCCATCAGGAAGCCCAGGTAGTTGCCGGCCGCATAGCCGACGACGCCCACGGCAAGCCCCCCGGCGAGCACGCTGCGGTTCTTCATCGCCGCCGCCATCATCGGCACGAAGGGCGGCGAGCAGATGTAGGCAACGGAACTGACGGTCATCGTGTCGGCGTCGATCTTCAGCAGCTTCGCCAGCAGGATTTCCAGCAGCAGGGAGCCGAAGATGACGAAGCTCAGCCAGCCCAGCAGGCGAAGGCTTCCGCCGGCGTCGAGATTGCGCAGGTTGGCCATCGAAGCCACCACCACGGAGAAGACATAGATGAAGTACATCCCGATGTCGTAGCCGTGCTTCCTGCGTTTGAGCGGCTTCCAGAACGAAGCGGCGATGCCGAGCGTGGTGAGGCACAGGATCAGCACGGTCATGAAGGCGCCGTCCCCGGCGAGCAGGCCGAGTCCGGCGGAAACGCCGATGATCAGAACGTCCACGCCCAGCAGGACACCCGCATCCCGCAGTCCCTGCCGGGTGAACAGGCCCCGGAAAGGCCGTTCCGCCGCTTCGGGGGACGACCCGGCAGCAGTGCCGCCGTCGGAGAGGCTCTCCACAGGCAGCCAGCGCCGAAACAGGCGGATGCCGACGGACAGCAGGAAGGTCAGGTACAGGAAACTCACCGCCATGTCGAAGGAGTTCAACAGGATAAAGGTCTCCTCCGGCACACCCAGCATCGCCTGCAGCGACGCCAGGTTGATGGTTCCGCCGGTGTACACGCCCGTGAGCATCCCGCCCACCTTGGCCCCGTCGTCCAGGTCGCGGCCGAAAAGGAAGAAGCCGGCGACCACGGCGGCCATGACCGAAACCAGGCCGGCGATGAGCGCGAGCAGCTGGCTGCGGGTGCCGCTCCGGCGGAAGGTGCAGGAGAAGAGCATCAGCGGGATGGCCAGCGGGACCATCGCGCTGGAGAGGATCTCCTGGATCTGCGCCATCCCGGGCGGATGGAAGAGGTTCCCGGCCAGGATCCCCAGGATGTAGAGGATCAGCACCGGGCCGACCTTGTCCAGCAGCGGGAAGCGCCGGCACAGCCACAGCACGCCGGCGGGCGCGAGCAGGAAAAACAGGGTGATGAGGATGTTTCCGAACATGGCGATTAATTAATTTCAGATGCTCCGGACCGTCAGCGGGCGGTAAGCGTCAGTTCCGCATCGGGCAGGCCGTCCGCGGAGACGACCACCCGCAGGGGGCCGGCCGAACGTCCGGCCTGCACGACCGCCTGCGCACGGCCCAGGAAACTGGGCTTGTCGGCGCGCAGCTGCGCACCGCCGTCCGCCGTATCGCCGTTGTCCATGCAGAGGAAGCGTCCGGCACCTTCCACGCGGACGCGCAGCGGACGGTCGGCATCCGGCACCGTGCACCCTTCCGCATCCACCAGGTCGATATCGACATAGCAGAGGTCCTGCCCGTCGGCGGAGAGAGCCTCCCGGTCGGCACACAGGCGCAGCGAGACGGCTTCACCCGCGGTCCGCAGTTCGTCACGGGCCGCCTCGGCGCCGCCGTTGCGGCCTACCGCCACGAGCGTACCCGGCTTGTAGGGCAGGCGCCACTTGACGGTGTTGTTGGGGTAATCCGACAGGCGCCGGACCCCGAGCGAGGTTCCGTTGGAGAAGAGTTCCACCTCCTCGCAGTTGGTGAAAACGTCCAGCGTGACCATCTGCGGATTGTCGTGGCGCGGGAAGTTCCAGTGTGCGGCGAGCAGCGGCCATGTCCACATATCCTTGCCGCGGTCCAGCGGCAGCGAAGGATCTTCCACAGCCAGTTTCACGACGGGTTCATCCTCCTTCCACACGGCCCGGAAAAAGGCCGCCTGCGGCTTCTCGTGCATGCAGACGTCATAGATGCCCGTCGGCCAGCCCTTGCTCGGCCAGCCGGACGACTCGCCCCAATAATCGATGGCCGCCCACATGAAATAGCCGAAGATGAAATCCCGCTCCACATAGTCGTACCACGGGTTCCGCTCGATGTACTCGCGCATACGCTCCCGGCCCGCGGAATAATACGGGAACACTTCCGAACCATAGATGATGCGCTCCGGGTACAGGCGGTGGTCTTCGTCGTAGAAGGGTTCCTGATAGTTGTAGCCCACCACCTCGACGGCGGCGTTGAAGCCGTTCTGGTTGAATTTCCGCTCATAATCCGGCATCGTGGTCACGGCCACCCGGCGGGTCGGGTCCAGGCGCTCGCATTCCGCACGCAACGCCTGCAGGCGGGCCGTTCCCGCCCCGCTCATGTCGCCTTGCTCGACGGTCTCGTTGCCCACGCTCCAGAGCACCACCGAAGGGTGGTTGCGGTCGCGCAGCACCATCGCGGCCAGGTCTTTCGCCCACCACTCGTCAAACCATTGCGCATAGTAGCCGGACTTCCATTTGTCGAACGATTCGTCGATCACCAGCATGCCCAGGCGGTCGCAGGCGTCCAGGAACTCCCGGGCCGGCGGATTGTGGCTGCAGCGGATGGCGTTGAAGCCCGTCTCCTTCATCAGCGCGATGCGCCTTTCGTGGGCGCGGTCGGGAATCGCGGCGCCCAGTGAACCGGCGTCCTGATGGATGTCGCCGCCTTTCATCTTGACGCTGCGCCCGTTGAGGAAGAAGCCTTTGTCCGGATCGAAGCGGATGTCGCGGATGCCGAAGGTGGTCTCATAGCGGTCCACCACCTGCCCGCCCCGGCGCACGCTGGAAACCAGCGTGTAGAGCTGCGGGGAATCGATGTCCCACAAGGCCGGCGCATCCAGGGTGAATTCCTGGGGCAGCACCGTCTGCGCGCCGGCGGCGAGGGGCGCCTTGGCCGCCGCCTTCGCCACCACCCGCCCGGCGGGATCCCGGAGCTCGCTGGTCAGCGAGACCTGCACGGCCTTCGCCCCGTCGTTGACTACCGTGGTCTCCACGCGTACGGCCGCGCGCGCCGCGCTGACCGAGGGCGTGGTTACGCTGGTGCCCCAAAGCCCGACGTGGACGGGATCGGTGACGTTCAGCCAGACGTGGCGGTAGATGCCGCTTCCGGAGTACCAGCGGGAACTCGGACAGTCGGTATGGTCCACCTTGACGGCCACGACATTCTCCCGGCCGGGAATCAGGTAATCCGTTATGTCATAAGCAAATGCAGTGTATCCGTAGGGGTGGAAGCCGACCTCCCGGCCGTTCACGAAAACCGTGGCGCGGTGATACACCCCGTCGAACTCGAGGCTCACCCGGCGTCCTTTCCAGGCCGCCGGCACCGTGAAATGCTTGCGGTACCAGCCCAGGCCGCCCTGCATGAAACCCATCGAGCCTTTCCCGCCTTCCTCCGGAGACAGATAAGGCAGCGTCATGCTCCAGTCATGGGGCAGCTGGACAGGCGTCCAGGCGGCATCGTCGAAGCCCGGGGCCTCCGCCCCGGCAGGAGCCGTCAGCGTGAACTTCCAGTCGAAATCAAAGGATTGGTGGAGACGATCCGCGGCAGGGAGCGCCCGTGCGCCCAGGCACAGGGTCAGCAGGCATAGAAGAATACGTCGGTAAAGCATCGGGTTGTAGATAGGTTATTTCAACAAAAATACGAAATCTTCTTCCCTTTCGCAAACCACCTCCTTCCGGCGCAAAGAGCATTTGGCAATCCCGGAAATAATCCCTATCTTTAAGGTTTGGATTGTAGAACCTAATTATTGTTGTTATGAAGAAAATCGATGTCGTGCTCGGGCTCCAGTGGGGCGACGAGGGCAAAGGCAAGGTAGTAGATGTATTGACCCCGGACTACAAGGTAATCGCCCGCTTCCAGGGCGGCCCCAACGCCGGCCACTCGCTGGTCTTCGACGGCGAGGGCTTCGTGCTCCATACCGTTCCTTCCGGCATCTTCCGCAAGGATTCCGTGAACGTGATCGGCAACGGTGTCGTGATCGACCCCGTGATCCTGATGGATGAGATCCGCGCGATCGAAGCCAAGGCCGGCGACATTACCGGCAAGCTGCAGATCGCCAAGCGCGCCCACCTCATCCTCCCGACGCACCGCATGCTGGACGCCGCAAGCGAGGCCGCCAAGGGCAAGGGCAAGATCGGTTCCACCCTGAAGGGCATCGGCCCCACCTATATGGACAAGACCGGCCGCAACGGCCTGCGGGTCGGCGACATCCTCTCCCCGGAATTCAAGGACCGCTACGAGGCGCTCAAGAACAAGCACTTCGGCCTGCTCTCGCAGTACGATTTCCAGTATGACATCACCGAGTACGAGAAGCAGTGGCTGCAGGCCATCGAGGAGCTGAAGCGCTTCCCCTTCATCGAGAGCGAGATCGTGATCAACGACTACCTCGCGAAGGACGTCCCCATCCTCGCGGAAGGCGCCCAGGGCTCGATGCTGGACATCGACTTCGGCACCTACCCCTTCGTGACCTCTTCCAACACGATGACCGCCGGCGTCTGCACCGGCCTGGGCGTGGCCCCGAACCGCGTGGGCAAGGTGATGGGCATTTTCAAGGCCTACTGCACCCGCGTGGGCAGCGGCCCCTTCCCCACCGAGCTCTTCGATGAAACCGGCGAGCGCCTGCGGCAGATCGGCCACGAGTTCGGCGCCACCACGGGCCGTCCGCGCCGCTGCGGCTGGCTGGACCTCGTGGCGCTCAAGTACGCCGTGATGATGAACGGCGTGAGCGAGCTCATCATGATGAAAGCGGACGTAATGAACGATTTCAAGACCATCAAGGTCGCCACCGCCTATGAGATCGACGGCAAGCGGGTGGATTATTTCCCCTTCGAGAGCGGAGAGGAGGTCACCCCGGTTTATGAGGAGTTCGCCGGCTGGGACTGCGACATCACCGGCGTGCGCCGCTACGAGGACTTCCCGCAGGCGTTCCGGGACTACGTCGCCTTCATCGAGAAAGAGACCGGCTGCCCCGTCAGGATCATCTCCGTCGGTCCCGACCGCAGCGAGATCGTCCTCAGATGATGCCGACGCGCTTGAAGATGTAGTCGACGTTCTTGAAGTAGTACTCGAGGGTGAAACAATCCTCGAGTTCTTCTTTTGTGAGCTGCGCCGTCACGCCTTCGTCGGCGAGCAACAGCGTCTTGTAGTCCAGGCCCTCGGACCAGGCCTTCATCGCGATGGGCTGCACGGTATCGTAGGCCTCCTCGCGGGAAAGTCCCTTGCCGATCAGGGCGTTCATCACGCGCTGGGCGAAGATGACGCCGTTGGTGCGCCAGATGTTCTTCAGCATGTTCTCCGGATAGACCGTCAGGTTCTCGAGGATCCCCTTGAAGCGGACCAGCATATAGTCCAGCAGCTCGGTGGCGTCCGGCAGGATGATGCGCTCGGTGGACGAGTGGGAGATGTCCCGCTCGTGCCACAGGGCCACGTTCTCGCAGGAAGCGGACATATAGCCGCGCATCACGCGGGCGCAGCCGCAGATGTTCTCGCTGCTGATGGGATTGCGCTTGTGCGGCATCGCACTCGACCCCTTCTGGCCCTTGCGGAAAGCCTCTTCGGCCTCGCGGACTTCGGTACGCTGGAGGTTGCGCACCTCGAAGGCCATCTGCTCCAGGGTGGAGGCGATGACGGCGAGCGTGGCGATGTAGAAGGCGTGGCGGTCGCGCTGCAGCACCTGCGTGGAGATGTCGGCGGAGGCGATGCCCAGTTTCCCGCACACATAATCCTGGATGAAGGGCGGGATGTTGGCGAAGTTGCCCACGGCGCCGCTCATCTTGCCGGCCTCGACGCCCTTGCGGGCATACTGGAAGCGCTCGATGTTGCGTTTCATCTCCTCGTACCAGAGGGCCCACTTCAGGCCGAAGCTCGTGATGTCGGCGTGGATGCCGTGCGTGCGGCCGATGCAGGGGGTGTCCTTGAACTCGATGGCGCGCTTCTTCAGCACCGCAAGGAAGTCCTCCAGGTCCTGCAGCAGGATGGCGTCCGCCTGTTTGAGAAGGTAGCCGTTGGCGGTGTCCACCACGTCGGTGGAAGTCAGGCCGTAATGCACCCACTTGCGCTCCTCGCCGAGGCTCTCGGAAACGGCACGGGTGAAGGCCACCACGTCGTGGCGGGTCAGTTCCTCGATTTCCCGGATGCGCTCCACTTCAAAACCCGCGTTCGCGCGGATCTTCGCCACGTCTTCCGCCGGGATGACACCCAGTTTGCTCCAGGCTTCGCAGGAAAGGATTTCGACTTCGAGGTAGGCGTTGAACTTGTTCTCCTCGGTCCAGACGTCCCGCATGACCTGGCGGGAATAGCGCGTGATCATAACTGCTATTTTTTAAGGAACTCGTTGATATTCTTCTCGATACGTGCAGCGGCGTCCTCCCCGGCGGCCGGAACGAAGGTCTCGCCTGTGATGTGCTCGTAGAGCTCGATGTAGCGTTCGGTGATGCCGGCGACGACGGCGTCGGTCATCTCGGGCACCTGCTGTCCGGCCTGGCCCTGGAAACCGCCGGCCATCAGCCACTCGCGCACGAACTCCTTGGAAAGCTGCTTCTGGTGCTCGCCCTTCGCCAGGCGCTCCTCATAGCCTTCCGCGTAGAAGTAGCGGGAAGAGTCGGGGGTATGGATCTCGTCCATCAGGATGATGCGCCCGTCCCGCTTGCCGAATTCGTATTTGGTGTCCACGAGGATCAGACCGCGGGCGGCGGCGATCTCCGTGCCGCGCGCGAACAGGGCGCGGGTGTACTTCTCCAGCTGCTCGTAGTCCTCGCGCGAAACGATGCCCTGCGCGATGATCTCCTCCTTGCTGATGTCCTCGTCGTGGCCCTCGGCGGCCTTGGTGGTCGGGGTGATGATGGGTTCCGGGAAACGCTGGTTCTCGACCATCCCCTCCGGCAGGGCGACGCCGCACAGGCTGCGCTTGCCGGCCTTGTACTCGCGCCAGGCATGGCCCGTCAGGTAGCCGCGGATGACCATTTCCACCTTGAACGGCTCGCAGCGCCAGCCGACCGTGGCCATCGGGTCCACTTCGGCGATCTTCCAGTTCGGGAGGATGTCGGCGGTCGCGTCCAGGAAGCGCGAGGCGATCTGGTTGAGTACCTGGCCCTTGTAGGGGATGCCCTTGGGCAGGACGACGTCGAAGGCGGAGATGCGGTCCGTCGCGACCATCACGAGGTAATCGGATCCGATGCTGTACACATCGCGGACCTTGCCGGTATATTTGGCAACCTGGCCCGGGAAATGGAAATCAGTGCTGAGAATGGCTTTCATGACGAATGAAGTTATTGCGCTCACGAAGTTACTCGTTTTTTCTCACTCCGCGAAAAAAATATTACATTTGAGGGATGATACGCGAAGAAACGGTATTCGGGCCCATCCACAGCCGCCGGCTGGGGTCCTCGCTTGGCATCAACCTGCTGCCGAGACACGGAAAGATCTGCAATTTCGACTGCATCTACTGCGAATGCGGCTGGAACCGGGACGGCCGGGACGACCGGGTGCTCCCCACCGCCGCCGAGGTCCGCTCCGCGCTGGAGGACAAGCTGGCGCAGTGCCTGCTGGACGGCACCCGGATCGATTCCATCACCTTTTCCGGCGACGGCGAGCCCACCCTCAACCCGGAGTTCCCGCGGATCATCGACGACACCCTGAAACTGCGCGACGCCTACTTCCCTTCCGCGAAGGTTTCCGTACTCTCGAACGCCACCCGCGTGCACATCCCGGAGGTCGCCGCCGCGCTCCGCCGCGTGGACAATCCCATCCTGAAGATCGACGCCCCCACCGACGGACTCGTCGGCCGCATCAACCATCCGGCCCCCGGCTACTCGCTGGAACGCGTCCTGGAGGCCCTGCGCGGCTTCGGCGGCGACTTCGTGCTGCAGACGATGTTCCTGCGCAGTCCGGATTTCGATTCCGCCGCGCCCGAAGTGCTGGACGGTTGGATGAAGATCGTCCGGGACCTCAGGCCCCGGAAAATCATGGTCTACACCATCGACCGCCCTACCCCGCAGGAAGGCCTGCAGAAGTTCACCCCGGCCGAGATGCGCACCCTCGTGCAACCCCTGCTGGACGAAGGTTTCAACATCGACATCAAAGGTTGACGCCGTCCCGGCACTGAAAACCGTCGAAATCGATGCGACCCCCGGCATTATGGCTGGGGGTCGCATTGAAAAAGGGCGGTTTCGTGCCCGGCGGGCAAGCGCGGGCTACGGACTATCCGGACGGTATTCGAGCAGGTCGCCGGGCTGGCAGTCCAGCGCCTGGCAGAGGGCCTCGAGCGTGGAGAAACGGATCGCCTTGGCTTTTCCGGTCTTGAGGATCGACAGGTTTGCAGCTGTGATTCCCACGCGTTGGGCGAGCTCCCCGGAGGACATCTTCCTCCGGGCCAGCATCACATCTACATTGATGACGATCATACCGTTACTCCTCCGACTTCGCGGCTTCGGCGGGGGCCGCTTCCGCGTTGCCCTTCAAGTAGTTCGGCAGGCTCATGCCGGCCATCTTCAGCAGGTCCTCAAGCGGGGGTACGGAACCCATCAGGCCGGAAACGAAATTCGCCGTGGCGGTCTTGCCGTTCTCGCCCTTGCCGCCGTCCCAGACGGTGACCTTGTCGATGTTGATGCCCTTGACGGCCTCGACCTGCGTCTTCACGAGCTCAGGCAACTTGTCGGTAATGAGCATCGTGATGGCCTGCTGGGCGTCTCCGCCGGCGGCGGCCACGAGCTGGCCGAAACCTTCGGCCTGCTTGGCCAGGATCTCGAGGGTACCGCGGGCCTGTGCGTCCATCTTGGCGAAGATGGCGTCGGCCTCGCCCTTCGCCCTGCGGCGGAGCTGTTCGGCCTCGGCCTCGGCTTCGATGATGGCCTTCTCCTTCTCGATCTGGGCGGCCACGACGATGTTGGCCTGCTGGGTGGCCTTCTCGCGCTCAGCGCGGGCGAGCTCGGCGTCGCGCTCGCTCTTGTACGCCTCCTCGAGGGCCTTCGCAGCCTGCACCTTCTCCGCAGCCACGGCAACGCGCTCGGCCTCGGCCTGTTTCTCGCGGCGCTGGGCGTCGGACTGGGCGATGGCGATCTTGGAGCTGTTCTCGCCCTCGACGGCCTTGGCATTGGCCAGGGCGGTGTTGATACGGGTGTCGCGGCTGGTCTCGGCGATCCGGATGTCCTTGTCCCGGTCGGCCTCGGCCTTGCCGATCTCACCGTAGCGGTTCTGCTCGGCGACGCTCTTCTTCGCGTCGTTGATGGCCTTGGCGGCGGCTTCCTTACCGAGGGCCTCGATGTAGCCGGACTCGTCGCGGATATCCGTGACGTTCACGTTGATGAGCTTCAGGCCGATCTTGCGGAGTTCGGCCTCCACGTTCTGGCTCACGGCGGCGAGGAACTTGTCGCGGTCGGCGTTGATCTCCTCGATGTCCATCGTCGCGATCACGAGACGCAGCTGGCCGAAGAGGATATCCGTGGCGATGCCCCGGATCTCGTCCTGGGAGAGCCCGAGCAGGCGCTCGGCGGCGTTGGTCATCACTTCCGGCTCCGTGGAGATACCCACGGTGAAGCGGCAGGGCACGTCCACGCGGATGTTCTGCTTGGACAGGGCGTTGGTGAGGTTGCACTCGATGGAGATCGGGTTGAGGTCCAGGAACTGGTAGCTCTGGAAAACGGGCCAGATGAAGGCGGCGCCGCCGTGGATGCACTTGGCCGAGGCGTCACGGCCGGTCTTTCCGTAGATGACCAGCACCTTGTCGGAGGGGCAGCGTTTGTAGCGGGCGAGGATGGCCGTGAAGGTCACGAAGAGCACGCCCACGATGATGAGGATGAGGTAGAGTTCCATACTATTGGTAATTAATTAGATGATGACGGAATTGATTTCTTCGACCAGCAGGGTGGTGGCGCTCACCACGTCCACCACGCGGATGCGGGTGCCGGTCTTGAGCGTGGGGCCGTCGG